>Ga0210059_1000453_pt1 | contig 51713 bp, 15 predicted proteins | sample Ectturendosymbi2_FD_188042 | JGI IMG/M metagenome (GOLD analysis project Ga0210059, IMG submission 188042) | Ecteinascidia turbinata endosymbiont from Florida, USA - Sample 2 (SPAdes) (version 2) | ecosystem: Host-associated > Tunicates > Ascidians > Unclassified | place: Key West, Florida...
AAAACCCTAAACCTAAAACCCTAAACCTAAAACCCTAAACCTAAAACCCTAAACCTAAAACCCTAAACCTAAAACCCTAAACCTAAAACCCTAAACCTAAAACCCTAAACGTAAAACCCTAACCATAAAATATTAACCTGAAAAACCTAAACCCTAAAATAAAAATAAAACCCTCAACCAATCCCGTCACCATGGGATAGCTTTTTTGGGCTTAGCCCCCCCAAACAAAGCTCCAAGTCCCCACAAGCTGAAATATGAAAATATGCTTTATAAATCAGTGGATTTTTGTCAATTTTACAATGTCAAGACCCCCGCACAAAAGTAAAGCCCCCCTATTGAAGACTTTCCGGTGGCCGTTCTGCTCTCAACCTGAAACTCTCATCCTACAAGCCTAAACCTGAACCCTCACCACAAAACGTTCAACCTTTAGCCTAAACCTAAATCCCTAAACCTAAAACTCTAAACGTAAAACCCCGCAACCTTGCTAGCGATTGTGATTTGGTACATACATCAAAAACACCTATAGCACACCATAAAAATTTTGCACAACACATTCCCTCCAAGAAGCCACTCAACACCAAAATCGCTGACCGCCAAGCTCATGCAAGAAGTCATCACCACGTACGAAAAGTTTCTTAAAGTGTACTACCTGCCAGTCGCGCCTGACGGAGTACTCACATATGGGAAAAGCAAATTTGCCTTAAAATACAGCAACGGCAAAGCAATGCCAAGTAGTTTCACTCACTTTTATTGCCACCGAGTGGTTCTTTCAACTCAAAAAATTTTTAAAGTTTTATTCAACATTAACGGGTGGCTCGGAGCGGCTCGGTGAAGTCCAACCGCAAAAAATATCGTCAGCGGCCCGCCCAAAAACCGGAACATTAGCGGCCCGTGCCATCTCTAGAAAGTACGTTTCAAAGGTTTCACGTGATGGCGCTCGCAGCTCTTGTAGCGCGCATTGCCATAAGAGAATGAAAACCTCCAGGATCGGCTGTTAGCCTGCAAGGAATCAGCTTTCTACGCACTGCTTTCATAACTTTGCGATGATTCTGACTGCACATATCCACATTTCAGCATCAAGACACCACAAGGATGACCGTCGAATCTGATCGCAAATTGTTTTGCTAGGAAATCGATTTTCACGTCAGTGACACATCTTCAGCCCAGCAAATTTGTGAGCAAAAGCTTGCAGGTGAAATAGTGAAAACGACTATAGCAAGTTCAGAGAAAGTGCGCAGACTGCAGAAACAAGCACACGCTAGCCCAAAAAGCTGCAGAGACAAAAATCAACTAGCTCCAATTCAACAACTTCTAACAAGAAACATTTCATTAATAAAAACCGCTTCCCGATTTTCCTCAAATAATCCAGTCTTCATAATTTTTTTCAATTATTTAGCCATAACTGACTTGCATTAATCGACATTGTGGTGCCTTGATGAGATATGGAATAAGTATAGCAGGGGCATCCAAAGTGTGACCCACGGGCACATTGTGTTGTATATGCCCAAACCTAGATTACGCTTCTGTGTCGAAGCGACGGCGGTTTCGTGAGGTTCGCCTTTGTGTTTTGATCTGGGCGAATATGAGCAAGAAAGCCGTCGCAAAGGAGTAATTTTACTTCAAACGGTATGCGAAATGCCTGAATTATGCAAACCTGCATCTTTGAGTATAATATGTCGTGAGGAAATGCTGGCACCGCGGGCCGCGGGCACCTTCACGTGATCAAAGTTGGCCTTTTTTGAAAAACGTTTGGAAATCCCTAATCTCTAGTGTGTTCTATTTATCAGTAGGATAGGTCGCAAGGTCGCATGAGACAAATAGAGTCTCCAGTAACAATTACACTGTGGGTTCGTTATATCTTAAAAACCGCCCTTTAAATGCATATGATCCAAAAGAAGCTTTTCATAGATGTAGAAAGTGATATATCTCAAAAGAAAAGCCTGCTTGAATCTGCAACATCGTCATGCGTTGCGCAGGCAAAAATTTGCTTATTTTCAAGTCGAAACAAAGCAAACTAAACTTCTGCTAGGAACAAGGTATATTCAAACATACAAAGTGAAAAAAAGTAAGTTTAGTGAACAAAACTGTTTGAAATGGTGTTGTGGTCTTGCAGCGTCTTCAAACACTTGAGCGTTTTTCATGAATTTTGGCAGCAACTCTTTCAAAATGGAAACAAGGTGAAACAGCGCCGTTTAAGCATGACTTTTAACATTTTTGCTCCTCCTCCCTTTGATGTCACTATGGTCGAAAGGTACGTCACAAGTTTTCGGATGAAGTTAAGACATTTGATACGATAATTTGATAGCTCAATTAGACCGGCGCATTTCGCGCTTAGCTTGAGATTTTCTTTTCTCCGAACTTGCTTTTGGTTTTGCTTTGAGCTTTCATCAAATCGTCTTGTTAATGGATTTGATATACAAGCATATATAGTAGAACATTTTTTAAATTTTGCTGTCATATTTTTATTTACCTGTTTTCCATGAATTTTGAGCGGTTAGCGAAATGGAAGCTACACGAAATGCTGTTACATATAATATTGTAACGGTATACGTTTGTTTGTTAATTGCAGGCCTGTATCGCTAGAAAAATCGCTAATTCTAGTGAGCAAGATCAAAGTATACGACGTATAATGTAAAACAGGGTGTTCAACAAGCCGAACGTCAAGTCAATGTTACCCAAGGCTAAATTTTGCAGTCGTGTAACGTTTGGACAAATTAGAGAGAAGATGCTTGAAACAGTCGTAGACAGAACTTTGTAGTAAGCTTTGCTTCGCTGTATGACGATGAAGCCTCACTTTGCTGCCATCTGCATTACGCATAATTTTGCAAATAAGCCTTGGCTACAATTTACTCCGTAAGTGGCCACCTGCCCCGATGATGCTCTTCATGGGATACTACTCAGCATGGGCATATGGCAGTGCTCGGGAAATGGGCAGCAATAACAAACTTAGCATACGTTGCCATTCAATTTTGGAGGCAGTTGGTATAAATTAACCAGGGGAAGCATTTTTATTTTTCCAATCCGTTCACTTTGATCTTGGTAACGACCTTGCACATCATTTGGAGACATGCGGTGTTGTCAAAATAATGCCTCAAAGTCGATTTTAGCCGCGCTTTTATAAACTGAGCGTTTGATCTTTACGCTGAGTTGGAAAAATTGAAATCAATTTCGTTGTAACCTATCGAACGTGAAAATCGTTCATAAAATCGCCGATTGTCGCAGTGCATCAATAAAATGGAACTGAACATGAAACGCTGCTGAGAGGAAAGCGTTTGTTATACTTGGACAACGGTCGAAACATAAATTATTTGTTCGTTGTTATGGAATTGATTATCTTATTTCATTAACAGATTAGGACTTGTTTTGTAATATAGTAAGTCACTTGTTATAAAATACTTTTTTCTGTAAGCTTACTTTGTAGATATATACGCACCTACTGACAAATAGTTATTTCAATTCCTTGATTTTTCCTAACATTGAAATGATAGTGAATATTTCTGACAAACTCCTTATTGCAAAGGAGAAAAATAATTTTCTATAGGTGTGAATGTGGTGCTTTCAGTACAGAAAATACATACTCAAGGACACATTAGTAACTTTTTAAACCACATATTATTAAAATTAAGTTATATTTATTACCATATCTAATAATTTTCGCCACATTTGTGTTTTAAGCCCCTCTCTCAGGTAGGTAACAGCTATTTTTTATGCATTTGCCAACACTGTACTTTAAGCAATTTTGTTTCAGCAAATGACTTTATAAGTGTCACTGCATAATCGCAAGCACTCTGCTGTTGCACTATCCTGCGGCAGATGAGTGATCACAGCATCTCTGTCGTTTCATTCCGGACTCGCAGACTTTTTTGTAATGAAACTTAAAAGGACCAATCAAATACTTAAGCGTAAAGCTTGAATTATTTCAAACATTGTTGTCACAAGTCTTACAGAACTATTTGTTAGATCGGACATCGCTTTCCGGAGAAAAAATAATATACTGTATTTGTAAGAGGAAGATGATGTGAACTTTAAATACAACTGATTGTTAGAAAACATTTTGTTTTTCCAGAAACGTGAAGTTTTCAAAAAAATCTAAAATGAGTTTGTTGAACTCTTTTGTCTTTGCAAAGATTTCACATTTGAGTAAAAAACGAAATAATTAGAGAAACCAATACGTTCGAACTTCACTTAAAAGTATTAAGTGCAGTGCATATATTTTACTCTTCCACTTCGTATTTGATGCCATAAGACATAAAATAGCAATTTGCGATAGCACAGTGGTTTTCTTTAAAATTCCTACTTGGGAATTTTTCCTGACAATTATGCTCTCGTAGGTGAAATGGCAAGGCTTAGATAACAAGGTGTCAAGACTTTAACAACCATGGAAGCCCTGAGGCGAGCGTAGGTAGCCTCCTGGTCAGTAAAAATACATGTTAACAATTATAAGAAATTTTTGTTGCCATTACAGGAAAGTTTCAATTTTTGCAAACTCTGATCATTTTAAGAAATTCTTGTAGAAAAACAAAAAACAGATTTTCCTTCAAAAATTGGCAGTCACTGAACCAAATCTATGAAGCTGCGTGCAATTTACTTGTTTTAATACATGTAAATTTATTTTACCTCTGACTAAAAATTTTTCGCTGTCTACAAATTTCGGCTAGTATCCATGTTTTTGCATGTAATGACATAAAATATGTTTCCTATTTTTTTAACCGTTTGCATAAAACAGCAAACTGCTCATACGCATTGGAAGCGGTGACAAAATGTGCCAAAATGTCTCATGTGCAATGCGTTTGTCGTTGCCAGCCCTTGTTCAAACTTCATATCTAATAAAAGGGTTCTGCACAGAGCTTGAAACGACGGGAAGCAAATTTTTATTGAAAGTCTTTCGAATGTAGGCCTACTTTGATCGCACAGTATATTGACGTGTTCGGTGATAGGACAGCACATGCATTTCTAGGCATAGACAACGTTTCAGAAAGCTGCGTTGTTCATCATTTTGCAAACGATTCTGCAAAATTTTATCAATCCAGGAAAACTTAACTGAATAGTTACAACTCTGCACTGTGAGGTAGCTCACGTGGTTAGTACACGTAAAGGACACAGTCCAACGTTATGCTCTTTGATCCATGTTGTTTTTTTATTCTTATGAGCAAAACTTGTGTTGACTTGATTTCTATTCATAGGCAATTATTTTATACTTTTAGAATGGATTTCTGCTACATTCACCAGTTTGGAAGCGATTCACCCCTTGGCAACTAAATTAAGAATATTTTTCTCATTGTCAGAGACAAAAAATAGCAAGTGATTTGAAAAATTATGTGTGTTGCTGACTGTGTGGTAATCGTTTTTTAAACGCATTACTTTGCTGTGAAGTCCAAAAAGTATTTTTTATCATCTTTGTGAAATCGATTTTTTATCATTGCACAACTGAAAACTGCTTTTCGCCGATTCAGAAGGCACTCTCTTCTTACGGCAACAACGACGACGACAGTGCTATTTGCGAAACTTTGTAAGCTCATAACCGCAGCTGTGTAAAAGCATTGGATTGATCGACGTAAGTCGTTGCGAACACTGCATTTTATGGTGAACCAGTGACGAACAAATTTGCGAGTGGGTTACGGCATTCAATCCCATTATCATTTCTAGTGTTTCCGGTCTTGGTCCTCCAGCAGCGTGTGCACATAAGGCTTGCGAAAACCGCACAATATAGTGAAATGCCAATCTCTGACACTGGTGCAAAACGCGTGAGCTTTGAGCTAATAACTATACGTGCCGAATTGTCTGTTAAATATGTCAGCACCCAACTGCTCAAACTTGCCTGAGCGTATTGTGTTTGACCAGCTGAAACACATCGTTGATCTTTAAATACAGAACAATACCTGGTGCTCTAAAGGTTGATAATGACATGTATGTTTCACAAATTGTATTTTCAGTTATGACCGATCTTGTTTTTCCAGTGCAGAGGCGTTTTTCCCAGTATGTAGATTTACAGTATGGTGGAGAGTTTCCTGACCACCACCAAATACAGCAGTGATGTGCAAGTCCGTCGTTTTTCATTAGCGGTGTGTTCAAAAGTACCTTTGAAGCTAAGGCAGGAAAACAGCTCTGACTGAATGGGCAACTTTCTATCAAAAATGAACAAAATTTTTACTTCAAACATAAGTGTTTGATTTTTATTTGGCGGGTGAGTCTATGAGGGATTTTACCGTTTTGTACAGTTTTTAGGCTATCAACAAATTTTTTTCATCTTTTTCACTTGATTATCCTCAAACCTACTTCTGGGGCGGCGGTAGTTCAGTGGCAGAGTGTCTACATCTCAAGTGAAAGGTTGGGTGTTCGATCCACGGCCACTGAGTGAGTTAAATTATCCGCATTTACACAGTTGCATTACTGTGTAAATGCGCATAAACAAACAAATAAATAACACAGCTATACAAATTTTGTACCGCCGGTCACCGACACCTTACATACCGTGACTGAACTGAGGTGTTGCGACATTATTGCGGTTTTTCGGTTTGGCGATGCTTATACTGCAACATTCTAATATTTCTTTCCGAAATCCTGAAACGATTTAAAATAAACTTCTACCTCTTTTAAAGCGACTGATAATACCTTCATAGGAACAGCAAATCAAGCTGGCAGTGCTTCGTGTTTCTAAAAATTGTATCATCATATTTAAGAAAGCGGGTTAAATTCTGCTGGTTTGCACGGGCCAACAAAATTTGACCGGAGTCTACTTTTCTTCTCGCATTGCCGGAGATATGAAAACATATTTTGGAAGGCTACTTTAATAGCACAGCGGATGATGGATTGTTGGGAGTCTCGAATATTATAATGTCAAGGTGCTTAGGGTTACGAACCGTATTTTCGATAAATTTTGCTTTCGAATGACAATGCGTCATTAGCCGGTTTGCGTCGTTTGAATTGGTGAGCAAGGACGAAAAGTGACTAGAAACAACATTCCGCTCATGTTTGACAATTACATCCAATCGTTAACTTTCTCCACCTGAACCAAATCTAGGACCATTGTTTTGTTTGCAGTGAATGATGTTTAAAAAGTAGATGTAGACAGTAGTGCTACGGTATTTGTTTGTCTAAAAAGCAATCGTATGCTACTCAGAAGAAATTATGCAAAATCCTCAAAATGAGCATGTGGGTGCGCGCATTCTCGCCTTACAACCAAAGCAACTTTAGTGACAGTTTGTACTTTCAGCAAAAGCCACCGAGAAACAATTTGTAATACATTGAAAGCTTCTTCTACGATTCATAGTAAGGCATGTAAAGAAAACAACTGTTTCTCCTAAAGTCATGTAGGCCACACTTTAAGCAATGACGGGTCTGTCGGATCCTGGTCATAGGTGTTTTCAATTTCTTGTGCTGAAAAAGTCATAAAATCCTTGCACACCTCATGCGTGGTGGATTTGTTTACCAACGTTAAATCATCTTACTTCAACAAATCTGTTAACAGCTCTTGTAATTATTAAACTACACACCGACTTAATTAGGCAATAAATCAAAGAAATCGTATCCATCGTTGGGAAACTTTGTGCAGCTGGGTTATTTTCGCTTTATTCTCTCCAGTCTTCATCAAACAATAGCATAGAAGGCCAACGATTTCTCCAGCCTTAAAGTTACTCTTCGTTAATGAACAAGTAGGCAAAAGGTCTCTGAGAGGGTGAAGGAACGTGCACGCTAGCAGTTCATGGGAAGTCTGACAAACGTCATGTTACACCTATTTGCTTTCTACACGACGACATGCGTTTCTAAGGGTCTTCTAGTCAGGCCATAAAGAAATATGCCTCATTTGGCACCATGCAAGTGCTGGCAAAGAATTCACCGAGAAGCCGTGACAAAATATTTACGATGCCAAACTCGTGCTATCGCACCTAGCACAATGGTCGGATTGCAAAGTTACTACGCGTGACACCGTACAATAGACATAAATTAGAACTCATTCTCGAGCTAATAAGGGCCAATTACCGCGCGATGCGCTCTTAATTGCGGCAAAGACGTGTATTGTCCCTGAAGAAGCTGACACGCGGAATGACGACGCAGTTCAGCTAATCGTAAAAATAAGGAAAAACCGCTTCGCCTTTCTTAACCGCGAAAAGCTTTCCAACTTGAATAGCAGACTTGTCATCTTGATGCACTGCTGCCTATGACTTCGTCAAAATGAAATGTTTCTATGCACAATTGATCCAGCTTCCGCCCCCGCATTTTTCATGAACTGGCATTTTCAAGCACGAATATAGCGATAAAATGCTGTTATTTCAGTTCGCTGTGGACACCACCACCTACGCAACACCTTTCCGCATGACCGCTGCTGCTGGTATTCGCTTCTCAGATAAACATTTGAGCTTTAAGCAACTGAAATCTTCAGATCTGAAAACATTTCATTATGTCGAAGAAGTTCAATTGAAAAGACAGATCACACTGTTGCGAATTGCTTCGCCCGAAAAAATTTAACGTTGAAGTTTATTGACTAAAATTTAAGTCTATTTGTACTGCGCAAATAATTATCTTTTATAACTCGGGAAATTTTTGTCGACAATACTAATGGTTGCATTAATCGTGGAGGTAGTGCTGACCTCTTAAAATTGCTAATATTTAAATATTTAAAGTGCTCGGAGGGGAAACAGCTAGTTGTTGAGATTGCTTCCACCTAGTTTGTGTTATAAATGAATTGACATTTCTAAAATCAAGGTCAAGTCAATCTTACATTTATTTCACAACATGATTCTGGAGGGTTGTCCAATACCAAAAACATTCGAACAAGACTTCAAATCTTGATAAAATGCTTAAAACCTATGATCAGGGTTCTGAAGCATGGCCATAATTAAAGCGAAGAGATAATCTAGATAGATTTTTGCTGTCATTGGTCTTTTACTTTTGAAACTGGTAGTTGCCCTTTACTTTTTTAAAAGAAAACCAACAAAAGCTGTTGTGTTTTCTGCAATTCGATAACGTTAAAATATAAATTTTTCAATATTTAATAAAAATTAATAAAAATCTTTAAATCTTGTGTACATTTAATAGAAACACGGTAAAATTTTTAGGCGAACATGGTTTTATGCAGTAATGCGCCCATCAGGCACCAACGCCTGTTACACACAATACAGTAAGCATGGGCGTCGAAAGGGGGGGCAGTGGTGGCCAAGGCCCCTTCTGGAATTTAAAAATTTGACAATTTACTATTAAATTTTTAGAAAAAAAGTTGTTTTCTTGGTTTCGAGTGGGTACAATTAAATTTTTGTACTTTTGCCCCCCCCCGGAAATATATTTTTGGCTACGTCTGGAAAAATTCACTATTGGCTCCCCTCTGGAAAAAATCCTTCCAACGCCCATGACAGCAAAACTCGAAACGTATCAATACGCAGAGAGAAATGGCAGCGTCCTGCTTTGCTGCCCATTGTTCTGCCGCTCAGACAAGTTTAGTTCAGGTCAAGTGTTTTGCTTTCTCCTACACTTGAATGTTACTGAGCTTTAATTTAACTCTGTACACACAAGCTGGCTTCATTTCACTTTGTTTGCAAATATCTTTTCCTGTATTCATGGGCCGGCTTGTACATAGTTTTCACCTGCTGCAATTAAAAATCCCCACTTTTATTTTCATTTAAAATGTCTTCTTGACTAAACTCATATTTTAGACATTTACCAAATTCGGCATGACCTTATTGAATAAACTTAAGTCAAATAGTTCCAGAGAACGTTTCACACTCAATTAATAAAAACGAGAGGATCGTCTTTTCCCGGTGAGTGAAGTATTGCATTTCTAAGATTTTCCAAGAGGAAGTAAATATTTTCATGATTGATCTAGATCTTTAAAACTGTAGGGTTGTCTTGAATGTGCGTATTTGATTTCAGTATAGTTTTTCTCGATGTACATTACACAAGAAAATTGTCATTGCAAGAACGGAATGGAATTGTTTGTTTGTTCTACGTTTGCTATACACCAAGGATATCATAAAGCTGTACTAACCTAGGGAATAGATAGCGGATGATACTATCTTTCGACGATTGCGTTATACTCAACGAAATGGTTACGTAGCTTTGAGCTGGGGTAACAATTGCACACCCAAAAGTTTTGATTTGTTGAAAATGCGGGCAAAATAAAAAAAAATTTGGGCACAGAAGTTTCAACATCTATTAGCAACATTAAATGAAAGTACACTTGTTTGTTGTTGAGTGTATAAATGGGTCTGACTCCAAAAAATACAAAAAAGAAATTTTGTCATTTAACTTCGTGCTTGAGAGTTTGTTTAAAGTTTGTGAGAGTTGATGAGTAATCAGCTGCTGCAGAAAATTTGTTCGGTAGAGGGGAACTTGGCCGTAAAAAATTTTTCGGGCAAACGTGGGCAAAATATCCTTCGCGTCCCCCAAAAATTGCTTGCTCCTGCACCTATGCCCTGCAGGGTTTCTCGCATATGAGTAAAGAGTTTGGTAACTACCTGCCCGATAATTTACGCTTTTTGTCCTGCTTCAAAAAGGGTTCTCTGTTAGTGGACCTTTATCTGCAAATCACATTAATGTCTCATCTGGGCTATACTGAAGAATTTGGGTACAAAAGACTGGAAACGCTCAAAGCAGTTTCATATGCGTGATCTATTCAGCTTATCTAAAACGTGTGTGGCTGCGTGGCTTTCAAAACAACTTTGTTAAGTTTTAGGTAAAAGTTGTTTATGGAACGTCACCTTCTTTCCACGCTAAGTTATCACCAGTAGATTATTAAAAGAAACATCCATTTGCATTAAAACGTATTTGAATATATCGCAACGTTTGAGCAATTTTAAATCATAGCTTGGCCAAAATGAAATTCTGAACACCTCTGCAACATTTGTGGAACATATTTACGTAAGTTATGGCAAGAACCACTCCCTAAGGCTTAGAAATTTACCTTTGACTATTTTCCAAAGAGCTGTCATAATCGAAGTGTGGGGCGTTTGCAGTGGAGCCAAATCGCAGAACTTCAATACTGAGAGCCAGGTTAATGAGGAATACCATGCGCAGCTGGTAAAATAACTCTTGGGAATAGCTATACAGACTCTGATGCATAGTTATGCAAACATACCTATTTCAGAGATAACTTTGTACAACGGAAAAATGTTGTAAGGTATTAACAAAAAGATCTGATTTGTTTGTGGAAGTAGATTTGCCGATTTCGAGTCAAATTTCCAAAAAAGCAGCTTCATTGGTACTATTGTGCGGCAAATTTCATTTTACTTTCTTAAAACTAGGCATGCAACCTTATGATGGACTGAATTTGAAACCAAACTCAGTACAGTATGTTGCAATTACTTTCTTGCAGCAAAGTAAAAAGACATGCTTTGCATTCTTGATGGTCTCCACTTTCGGACGCAGATCGACAATAACAGGTGAACACTTCTTACAGAGAGAGCGTTACAGGAAGTATTGCCAGATGGTTTATAACTTCTAACTGGGCGTACATCCCATAGTATGAAGGCGTTGTAACCTTTGCTGGAATTTGAAATAAAATGAACAGCTCTAGGCGCTGACGCACGACCTCTTTATATACTTCTCCGCAAATAAAACTGTTTGAAAGAAGGTTTTGACAATCAAAGCTTGCCCCGAACTTTTAAAATGACGATCTGCTACAGACGGTCGTCAAGGCACACAGTGTATGTCCTTTGTGTGTTTGCGCGCAATTTACTGTTGCAGCGAACGCTTCTACGTCGAGTTATTTGACAATGTCGGAACGTTCGCCACGCAAGATTAGCAACGACTGCGTGGGTTGGCATCTCGCAATGAAAAGACTGTGCTGAAGCGATGCCACGACCTGAACCGTGAACTTTGCGTTTGCTACGCAGTGTTGCATACCATGGCGAAGCATGCGCTACCAGGCGAAGTAAAAGACAAGCAGAATTTCCCTGTATATCACGTACCATACAGATGAAATTTGGAAATCCCTAAAATGTGTCTGTGCAAAGTAACGGATGCGCAAAACATCATGTTCGGTGAAATCTGCTCAATAATCCTACTTACAAAATAAAGAAACGCAGTGACCAGCCTTAGCGGCAAACCGCTTATACTTCCGGTGTAGAAAATGTGCGTATATATGATGAATTTGCATTTTATTAAGTTCACGAATAAAAGATCGAAAAGATATGCAAAAAGTAAACCGATTCTGCAGATTCTTGAAAAACATGTACTGCATAAGGCTCTTTAAGTGTGCACATGCATGACTCATGCTAACATGTAACAACAACTGTGCTGATAAATGTAGATTTCCAAATGCGGGCAGACCCCATATTATTTTTCCAACAAGTTCTTGAGAATTGCACGTTTAATGTTTTCGTTCTTGTGACTTGGGATTTAACTGTCGAAAAAAATGGGAATGGCAAGGCTCTTGTATTGTTAATGATCACGTCATTTAAGCTATGACTCAAAGTTCACATACTCTTCTGCTAGCTTACCTATACATCATCCACTTTATCAGAAACAAAAAAGGTAAATCACAAAAAGCAATTTTTATGAACACTTTTCGTAAGACTCTAAAAATTGTTTGTACAGCTGTTAAAACTTCGGTATTGGACAATTTGAGCACAATAGCGAAATTTGCAACATTTTTTTGACAAGCTTTGAACACTTGAAAGTTTGTGGGGTGACCGCGGTTCTGTCCCCAGTTGTGCAATATCTGAAACGAGGCATTGCACCTTGCGCATAACTTGCGCTCGATGCGCTTCTTTTCGGTTTCTTCTGAGTTTTCGTCACACTTTGAATCGTTGTAACAGATTTCTTGTGTTTTGCAGTAACGAATCGCAAAAACGACGAAATAGTCAACATGATCTTTGCTTTGAAGTCATTTCCGAAAAACTCTTTTCTTAATACGTACAGGATCCTCCCAAAGCTCTCCTTAAGCCCATCTGTCACAAACAATAGAGCTCACAACCTTTTGTTGCAACGTTGTAAAGAATGGGGCGCCGGTAAAGGTTTTCCAAAGTTCAAGCACGTATCCTTGTGTAATCAGCGTCAATAAGTTTTTCAAAACTTTTGCCGTCGTGCCTACAAACCAATTTTGCGTTAAGACGCGTGACGCAAAAATGCCGTTCACGCAACGGATGCCGACAGTGCGTGGCAGTGTGCGTTGCTGACGATGGGTGAATGGCGTCTTTCGGAGTAAGCTCAGCAAACAGCCAGCAAGTTTGCTTAAGAGTCGCCAAACAAATGCTGAAGATTAATCACGTCCATAGTTAAATATCGTTGCTATTTCTCAGGTTTTGATTGCTTCGGGAGAAAAGCCGCGAATTCCTCAGAAACCGACATCGTTGGATGTGCGGCGCTGCGAGCTTCCACATGCCTCTTGTGAACTTTGATTTTATTGTTCGAGAGCGTTGCTGCTCAACGACACCGCCTCAACTTTTCTGCCTTACAACAAGCCTCGGGTGTGCAAGGCTCGTGGGTTTTTGCGGGAAGATGAATACTTTGCAACAAAAAACGCTCATCAACCTGGTCAACACTCCAAACACTTTTCACTGTTCGATGATTCTGTGCAATGGCGTTTGCACAAGAGTCTGCAATACTACAAAACGAGATCTTCCACGGAAATCCTGCAGCATGCGAAGTCAAACTGCTCAGAGCAGTCCGTGTGTGCAGGGCTGGGCCTGGCAGGTGCGGGGCCCAATGCAAGACCTAAGCGCGGGACCCCTCTGAGCAGTGATTTTATGACGTCATTGTGTTCAGTCAACCGTGTTATGATCGTGGTAGAGCGCAGATATACAGTAAAGCACTAACCCGAGAATTGAGCACCTCTGCTAACGTTCGAGAGGAAATTCGCTAGTTCTGACGAGAACGTTCTTTGTAGCAATGAAATTTAATGGCGTTTCTACTGAATTCTCAAGCGCAAGGTGTATCTGGCAAAAATGAACAATCTACCCAAACACCATGGCGCGGGGCCCAATGCAGCTGCATCGGTTGCATCGACTTAAAGCTGACCCTGCGTGTGTGAACGGGAAGAAAACTCCTGAAGGTCTCAATACTACTTGAATGTGTTGATTAAAGCAATTTCCCTAACTTTGCTGCAGTTGATTGTCCTAATTTGATAAGCCAGTAAACTTGCGTTGCGGGTCTCCCCATAATGTTGTGTTACCTCGTGTGCCTTTGAAAAGCGTACTGAGGCCTTGTCTTCCGGTGAACTCCCTTGACCCCAACGGTACTTTGATTCATTAGTGCCAAGTTCATGGTGCATTGTTACTGCACAGCCTGACTTGCCTCACGCGAAGAGGTGGCCACTTTTACTGCGCGATTTGTCGTCATACATTGTTTCTAAACAGCTGACACAAGCCCAACTTAAAACGTTAAGGAAAAAACAGTGCATTCAAATAATATTATATTCAAATAAGCAAACCCATGACAAATTAAACAACTTATGATGTGTATCCATAATCATTTACATACCACTTTTTGTACAGTTTATCTTGTTGAAGATGAAGCATAAAAACGGTGAAATCAACCAGTATGCTTCTAGGGACGCGTTCATTTGCTTGGTTTCGGAGTATACAAGTGTCCACGACGCATCGAACCAGTTCAAAGATAAGCGGCCGCGATCACGAATAAGTGGAGCAAAAAAGCAGTGAATTTTCGGTAGGAGACAAAAAATGAAATTGAGTAACTATTGATTCTTGCACAATTTTCTTTAAATTCACACCCTTTGAAAGAGATACAAAGTAAGAAAGAGATACAAAATTAACGATTCGGGAAGCATACCGCTGAATAAAATTTGCAGAAAAGATGTAATAGAAAAACCACTATAGCTTGTGATTTAGGAAGCATACCGATGAATGAAATTGGAGAAAAGATGTGATAGAAAAACCACTCTGGCTTGTGAAAAAGAAACTAATATTAATTTTTTCATCAATTTTAGCTTTTCTTAGTTGATTTTTTGGGTCAAAATAATTTCTTCGCACTGTTCCAAAACGTTGACGATATTATGTGAAACGATCGTGTGTGCTCAAAACGAAATGAACGACCTAAATACGACAGTGCAAATAAAAATATTAGCAGTTGACTGATTCTACAAATTAATCGCTCTTCTTCAACGATAAAGGTTTCAACTTTCTTACAAAAAAAAACTGTATCTTGCCAACTTCGTTAGCATGAAGCAAGGTGTAAGCCAGTGGTTCCCAACTGGCGAGGAATTCCTTCCCAAGGGGGATTGTCATGAGTTTAGGGGAGGAATTTCCACTTTATGGTTAAGTTACCTACTCATTGTAAGTGTTGTACTTCTTTTTTAAGTTGACATAGGGGAGAAATGAAAAGTTCCAAAATGAGCAAAGAGAGGAATGCATTAAGAAAGGTTGGGAACCACTGGTGAAGGCAAAAGCAGACGCCACGCTATGCAGGCGTTGATTCCAAACAAAGAAAGTCCGATGATGATTGATTGTAATATGCAGTGTTGTCCATAGGACATATTTATCTGTCCCATCCCCATCCCATAGCAATTCATGCCTGTCTCATCCCATGGGATTCCCATTACATTATTATAATATTAATATGGAATACAATTCCATTAAAATTATGAAATTTATGAAAGTTTAGGTTTAGTTATCTACTAAATAGGACTACATGTACAAAGAGACATGCAAAACGACAAAATTTATTGACTTTGAAATTCAGAAGTATAGTCTAAGTATGACAATTCAGTAACAGTCTGACACTCTCATTCTATTTCTGAGTCTAATAGGAAATACAAATGTGTGCTGTCCCATCCCATCCCATGGGACCTTTCCCATGGGATTCCCATAGGAATGACATTCCCATGGACAAGCCTGGTAATACGTGCCTTGGCTGTTTGCAACAAGTTAATTGGCATAGTTACCACGAACCACGAAAATTCATTGCAGTTTATATGCTATGTCTTTAACAATAATCGAAACGTTGAAATGTGCCATTTTCACCCTAAATTTTTGAACGTAATCATAGCGAAAGCAAAAATTTCTGAGCACCCGCGCGCTTCATTGCGCGAAAAGTTTTTGAGTATCCCAGCATTTAACCAATTTCGTATCACAATGGCGCGCCAGCCAATCTTGAGCAGCACGATAAACCGATTACGGTATTGCCGATAAAATATTGCTTACACTTTTCGAGGGACTTATCAGCCGGAGTATGCGCAATTACTAAACTCTGTCATTGGTTCTGTTGTTAATGCTTTAATGGCCCAACGTGCAACGGCGCGTCTTTGACGAAAAACAGATTGCAACCAAGGAATTCGACTAAGAGTGACAAGAATTGATGGCTATCTTCCTATCATGACGTCACAATGCGTTACGGTCACCATTGAGAATTTGTTTCACAACACAGTTAATCGCTACTTAAGGGTTTTGTCGCAATATCGTGCCTTTAGCGAACGGGACGTCATGAAATGAACAACAAACAGGCACCGGTTATGCACCGATGCGGAGATGTTTCAAATATGTGCGACGTCGACGGCTCTTTCGCTGCATTATTAGAATGCTGCGCGCTCCACGCAGCAACAAGACCACATGGGCTAAACAGATGCGCGCGGTCGAGTAAACAGATACGGCGTATTCCAAATTACTTCTCTTCTGAGAACCTGTCGGCTGAACAAAAATGACTGTGGATGGGACAGTTTCGTGTGCGATCTCATTATGCAGGAGGTCAAATCGTGCTGACAGCCCCGCTTCGGGTCATTCACAGCAAACGAAGAAAAGCATGGCTGCTTGTGTTATTCAGTCGTGCAAGCGGTCCGAAATGTAGCGATTCAGGAACAGATAAAATTTTTGGTTATCTTTTGGGAACGAGCGCAAAAACGTTTGGCTGCTAAAGTTTCGCGAAAATTTCGTAAATATTTCACGCAATTATCGCTCATAGCAAAAGAGCCTGAATAGGTTTGAGTAACGCAGCCCCGTGATGAACACCGTTTTAAGAATTTTTCATAAGGATCTCATTCTTCGTGCTTCCCTCTTAACACAAGCGGCTTCAATTATTACAGTGTTCTTGCAAACTAGGCAGTTTCGAGACACTATCATTCAGGCTGATCCTTCCAAACTTCAGAAATTGCTCACATTGTACAGTGTTCGTCGAACCACAGGCAAGGACGCAAACTACGTTTATTTTCACTTTGTGTTTTGAACTCTGTTTGTGACAAACCTATCTATGCAGTTGACACGGAATGAATTCTTGTACCTACGATACGTACGCAAGGAGTACGTACGCATTGCACCTACCCAATAGGACTTTAACAACAAAAATACCAAAAGCAAGTTTATGAATAAAGTCCTTGGTTTATTATTTGAAATTGAGTTATGATTTTGATAAAGATCTTTTGCTGCTTGTTGTGGATTGCTATTCCAAGCAACAATCGTTCTTCTGGTACAGCGAATCTAACAATGTTCGAAAATAAATGTTGGTTCATTGCTATTTCCACGGCGTTTGTGTTGGCTGCTGTAAATATTTTTCTGACGCCAGGTTCAAATGGACGAACGTGACTTCATAGCTCTCAAGTCGGCCTGACAATTTGATCAATCTCTTCAAAGCAAGCAATTACACAATATCTTATTTTTACAAAAGCATTTCTGGTGACACACTTTCCCGAATTGTTTTGTACCTTATATTCAGGTAAATGGCACAACTGGAAAGTTTAAAGTTTCGAACCTTTTGGGGTGTCAGAGGAGTTATTGATTTTATCTGTCTGCGCAAACCTAATAATTTAATTGACAAATAAGATGCATGTAACATTAGCTGTGGAAAAAGTACCAACAACAAAACCAGTCATAAGTGAAATTCTCTGTATTAAGTTAGCAGTCCACGGAGAGCTGTGGTTGCTGTAGATTGCTATTCGTTGAAAACAATTATTTTTGTGTTTGTCTTGAGTTTAGCACTCCCTGTTCTGCACCTTAAACTATTTTGAACGCGAACCGTAAAGCAGATCGTAACGTAAGTCGCGCTGGCGCTGCTGCAGTCTTCCGAAGAAAGAGCGGCATGACGCGACTGGTCAGTCATTACCGTCGAGAAGACTCGGAGAACACAACTTGCCCTTTCTCAACGTCAATATTTGTTTTCTCGCTGTCCCGAGGTGTCCTTCAAGTGAACTGACGAGATTTGGGACTAGATCGAGCTGTCATTTTCTTATGAACGCTTTAATCTTCGGCACGTGCGCTCTTCTGGGCATATTACCAACCCGCGTCGTGATTTTAACATAAACAACCAGCGATCCGCATACTTAACAGACGCTGAATGCATACCTTGACGTGGACATAGTCATGGCAACACAAACAAATAAAATAATTCTATATAGCTGGTGCTAGAACTAGGATTTGAAGTACAGAGCAACTAACTTATTCCCAACAATACCTATTTACCTTTGAGAACTTTTTCGTTGGTTTTGAAAAAATTTAGCAAATTTGTTGTTACCCTTTGGACAATGTTCGCTTAGTTACATAAAGCAACTAATGTCTTGCGCACATTAGTTTGTAAATGTGAAGGGAGTTTGAGTAACCGTCCTTATTCGACGCTGTGATCTACTATACCAACAGTATGTTGGTCTTCCCGTTGTCCCTTTAAGCAACTTTTTGCTGAAACGCTTCCTGTTGGAATAAAATGGAGTCGCTGGATCTCCGAGCGGTGTGGAGGTTTATTACTGTGCAAACACTTTTACTGTTATCGTAATTTGCCTCAAGGGTTACATTTGTGCGAGCATCAGAACCAAGAAAGTTAAACATTTCTGATGTGAATTGACCTGCTGCACATAACGTAATCTTAAATTTTGAGAAAACCATTGAAGCCCTTACTTTTTTCATGCATGGCTTAGAACTCTTCAAGAAGGAAAAACTTCAAAAGATAGTGGTTCAAACATTTAGAGAATAATACCTAAAAGCCGCCTCAAATTTTAAATTATCGTGAAAACTAACTGCAGCATTTTTTAAATTTTACTGAAAGTAATTACAATTATCTCTACAAATAAGCAGTTTTATTTGGTATTGATGAATGAATCACGCAATTAACTACACACCAATGGTTCTAAGCAACATTTGTCAGGTCCGGTTGCAGCAATCACGAGCTTTTCGTGTCGCAAGCCGTTTTCAAAGTTAATTTAAAGCCGTAGCAAACGCTTTGGGCCAAGAAGCGAACAGGCTGAAGCAGCACCTCCTGAAAGTCTTGCAACCTCTGCAACAAACGTTTGAACTTGTGTGATGCCGTTACTGCCAAATTTTACCAATTCAAACAACATATGACAACAAAAATATGTTAACTTGTAGCTAAACTACTGCATTTAAAAAATGCTGTAAAAACGCAAAAAAACTTACAAAATGAAAAAAGTGCAAAAGAGCTTGAAAGGTCTTACCAATGCAAACGTTTCACCCTCCCCTTGAAACCGAGCCAGCGTCATTCGGATGATGTATGATCTGAGCAAGTTTTAGAAGTTAGGCAATTATCTTTTTATTGCAAAGTGTAAATTTTCACGCATAGATCAAATCCAAGCACGTAGCCTCAAGGTGTCAGAGGATTTGTGACTTGAGTAAAGTGGAATCCTTTAGCTATAGGGAAACCGGAGTGAAAAAATGTTGGAGCTATTTATTGACATTATAAAGTTGGTAAATCTATGCCTTCTTTTGAAACATTTTGCACTTTGTACTGCTCCTACTACAACCAACAAGGCGTTAAAATAAATTATCATTTGCTTCTTAAGTCATTGTTCTGCATGCAGTGTTGACTGAAAGGTTTCACAAAAAATGGTACGTAATGGAAATTTTTTAAGATCTGTTAAAAAATCCTGACAGTTGTTTTTCAACTCGGGGTATTAGAGGCTGTGAGTTGTGACGCAGCGCTGACAAAAGGGACGACATTCCTTGACTGCACTATTGGACATAGGTAGAAGCTGAAAGTATCAACATGGTGCTCCAACAAAAAACTCAATTTTGCTGTTCATGCGGAAAATAGCATACTTTTAAAATGCAGAACAATAATAGTGAGCGACTGCTGCGAACATGTGAAATATCTACAAATTTTAAATATATTTTAATGATGCAGGAAAGACTCAGAAATTTTACGAATAAAAATGAGCGTGACGTCACATTGGTGATAGCTTCATAATACCAGTACTTCAAAAACATCAAACCGCGTGTAAGAAGTAAACATCATTATATCCATCAGATAGGTTTTCACAAACTTTTGCAAAGCTGACTTCTAAGGCTAATAGCAGTTTTTACCGTGCTCGATACCAACATGGCTACCAAGAAAAGTGATTTTTGGTAATAACACTTACCTTATATGGCAGCTGTTTGTACTTCTTCAACAATGCTTTTTTCCGCCAAACAACTCACATTGAGGTTATGCGGGAAAAAGCATTATGTGTAAAAAATTAGTAAGTAGTGGTTTCAGATGGACATGGAAAGTAAAACAATAACTTTGCTGGAAGTATTTTGAAGCCGAATACCTACACAACGTTTCTTGGCAATAAAAGCCCTGAAAAGCACCACAAGAGTTTTCAATAATCTGCACAAACGTTGGTAAAAATTACTTCTGGGCAAAAGAGAACTGATGAAGAATTTTTTCTTGTTTAAAAAGATTTTGGGATACAAATTTGGTTCTGCAAGACTCGGTTTTGACCAATGATATCTGCTTGGATTTATTGAAGGCTTTCAAATCCATTAAACAAAATGCAGATAACAAAAAAAGCTTGCTTAGACTAACTTTCTAATAACAACATCACTAAGTGTTTTCTGATAAAGAAAGATGTGATCCGATTTCTAAATCTAACTATGAGTATCCTCATCAAAATACATCAGAAATTTACAAAACACAGTCATTGCCGTTTAATTGATGTTTTTGCTGTGCACCTCAGTCTTATTCAAATATACAAAAGAAATTACTTATTGATTTACTTAGACTTCTTCACCGAAAATAACAACAGATGGAAGAATACAGTATTTTCTACAGGATTGCAGGAATTTTATCCTTCTTGAATTGAAATAATTTAACCATAATAGTACACTTAAAGAAGAATATAGGTTCTGCAAGTTACCGACGAAAAGCAGTATGAGTATGAAAGAATTCAGTACATGCTTTTATACAGGTTTCTTTGTACAAACACAAGCATTAAATGAGAATAGTGCTAGCTTACTTGATATTTTGTCAGGCCATCTTTGTTAGATATAGCAACTCCTGACAAGGACAACTTATTCTTATCCTTTTCGATATTTTTGGGTAATTTTTGTCCCATCACATAGAGGTCTTTTTTACTATTTCGTTAACATTATCTCAAATGTAACTTATATATTGACAACATGCTTTTAAAAACATTGACATGGCTGCTCTCAGTAAGAGCAACAAGCTTTGTTTGATGAATGCACTGTACATTCAAACCAAGGCAATCTAGGTATCAAATGAATATCCCGTCCTATACTTGATTTGACCGCAAACCTAAGCTTTTGAGGGATAAATACGCCAAGCTGTTGCTGGATAATTAGTGTCTAATTTATGGTAGAACAAAATAGGCAGGTTTGTCTGCGTATTACAATAATTATATTGTATAATCGAGGTCTCCTTGTGTTGTTATAGGACGCTAATATCCCTACAGGATTTGCAATTTATTGAATTATTTTTGCTAATGGTCATGGGCGCAATTTTGTTGTAAAATGTGGGGGGACAGCTTGGTGGGAAACCAATATAGTCATCGGGTCGATGCAAAAGTGACGTTTGATAAATACAGATTCCCAATCTTATTTCTAGAGGTGTTTTGAGAGCAACACTAATTACGCTTTGCTTTAACCTTGCAAATGATTTACATATTAATATACTTAAATTTGTTGCTGGACATGGTGCTGTACCGTAGTTCAGCCTACTTCCAATATCGTATTTGGATAGAAACAAGCACAGCAATATAGAAGAATACATCAATTGGGTTTTAACAGAGCTGTCAGTTGGAGTGCACAAAATGCTGAATCGCATTGGTCGCACGTGCATATCACTTTTACAGTAGAACACTTCAGTTTTCATGCATTTTACAAGAAATGTGGGATACAGCGCGATTTGATGTCTTGTTCAAGTCGCTTAACGTTACAAAGACGATATATATTTTTCTTGCACATTTCCGTTTTTTGAAAAAGCTACATACCTTTTTAATGCTACTGGTCATCATGCATACAGTCCCACCCCTACCAAAATCTCCATTGATATCCTTTTACCAACAGCAAAAACATTTGGCCTCAGCTTAGCGTAACATACTTCACAAATTGATTTCAATCTATTTTTACTGTTGGTGGGTAGAGGATGTATCCTTCCAATCTCCCCTTGTTGCCCCCTGCATACATACCCACACAGGGTTGTAAAAGGGCCTGTTTTTGAAGCCTGAACCCGACCCGAGCCCGAAATCATAAGCCCGAACCCGGCTCGAGCCCGACATTTATTTTTGTAGCCCGATGTAGGCCTGAAAGCCAAATTTACCGAGGGAGTTAAGATATGCGCAACTGCGGAGTGACAAAAAACGTTGTGTGCAGTTGCAGGTACGAGGTTTATCATACCGAAAATAGCAACCATACCTTGAACAAAACATTGGCATAATCTGGCACAAACGTAGCGTGTTATTCAACGATAATACTGCGGTATATAATGTTTCTCAAGAAAAAAAGAAATTATCACGAAACTATCTACAATGGCGCTATAGGCATAAAAGAAACTTTCTAGGATAGCTCAATAGATATGAAAAGCCGGATTGTAGGCTTCTTAAAACAAGCCAAGATTCGCGTGAGTGGTTGATCTTTTCGACGCAACGCCATCTCTTGATAATTTCCTCACCGTTGTCACCTTCTCAAGAACAGTATGAGACTCATTCCAGCAGAGAATAAAAATCGCAGCTGTGTTTGCAAACAAAATTAGCTGAAGAAAAATCACAATCACTTCACTCACAGAAGTTACCGCGGTGAGCACAAATCTACGTCACGAAAGAAAAGGTCGTTACTCTTAATGTTATAAAAAAGTTTGTATGCAGGCCCGAAATATTTTGAAAAACTTAAGCCCGAGCCTGGCCCGACCCGAAAAGTCCTGGCAGAGTTATAACTTTCCACCATGTCAAAAGTTTCATTCTAAGAGTTTTACTTGCATAAGGTCACAAAAATATATTTGAGATAAATAAAAATGCACAACGGTGAATTGGCAAAAAGGTACCAAGATTCACCTTCAACACGAAAAGAATGTTCAACAAAACTAGGTATGATGTATCTGCAAAGCAAATATTTCGCACCTGGATGAAAACATTGCTGCATTGTGGGTTTGGTTAAACTCAAGTAAATCAGATAACTTACGAACCAATGCATTCAGCACAAGCGCAAAGTGTAAGAGTCAAGGAAAAAATATATTTTGGATTTGTTGGTCACCACTGTCGCGACAATTACAAGAAGTTAGGATACATGTATATTTTATCCTCATTTCCGAGTCAAGCCCTACGTTTTGAGCTATAGGTCAATATACAGCTAGGTAAATACTGTAGGCTACTTCTCCGAAGTTTTGATTGAAATCCTGTTCACTAAAGGTTGAAAAAGTCTTTTGCTAAACTCCCCATCCCAAAACTAAGTCTGCACAACAGTGCTGCTTTTCGTCTTCGGCAAAAGCTTCGCAGAAATTTGCCTGAAAACTTAACTTTCTAACATTATATACACTAACATCATTACATTATACGCTGTCTGTTTCTGAATATGTGACAACCATCGTTACAGTAAAGTCAGGTACATTTCTGCACGGAACAAATCATGGCTGTACTGTGGTCTCTGACATGTGCAGCTGTAATACTCTCACTGTTACAAGAAAATAGCTTTTCTGACAGTATACCACACAGGGGAAAATGTCGGACAGAAACAGTTAAACATCTTTCACGGTCTCTAGAAACTTGAAAACTGCTAAAAATTATTTAATCGAAGCTAAAATTTATAAACTAACAGAATCAGTGATACCAAACTCTGTTTCAACATCAACTTGGCTATGTACGGCCTACCATGCAACATGAAAAGCTCTTCACCCAAAACGCGACAAACTTCATTTTTATTTTTGAAACCTCTCCAAATGCAAAACCTAAAGAGAAAAAGTGGGGAGACATGGCATATTCTGTCCCCCCCGTCTGAAAAAGTGGGGGGACACGTCCCCCGTGTCCCCCACCAAATTGCGCCCATGCTAATGATTAATTACTGTTCAGCTTGCCTTTGTCTATAAACACCTAAATTGTGATTCTAAATAGCGTATGCTCCAACTAAATGTTCTTTCTTGTAAAACTAATCAATTGACACCAATCAATGGTTTTATCCTGTGAATCTTAGAGGGACATATGTGTACCAGCAGGAAATACTGTAGAGATAAAAATATTGCACAGCAGCTGTCTCCCACAAGAAAAAAAAATCTAATACAAAAATTCATTCATTTTCATACTTGCTTTTCCTCCGGTGCGGTTTGTGGTGGCAGCAGTCCTAGGACTGGGAATACATCACGACATTCAGCAATCTCAGATAGCTATGCTGACTCCACAAGATGAGACTAAGCAAAGTCGGAGGCACAGTCATTCCACCTGCTCCTTGGACGACTTCTGGGCCGCTTTCCCGTGGGTGTAGCCAGCAGAACTTGCCTAGCCAATCTTTCCAGGAACATACTGGCCACATGGCCGAACCATCGTAACTGAGATCTTTCGTTTCGGAGAAGTGGTTTGACATTCAGGGCTTTACGAATTTCACAGCTGCGCACTTTCTTGCGAAGTGTCACGCCGTGAACTCTTCGCAAAAATCTCATTTCTGCAGCTTGCACTTGAGATATAGCATTCTTTAAGTAATTACCTAAGATACGTTAAATGAAGTGGGGTCCGAACAAAGACCGATTTAAATACTGACAGCTGTGCGGTGTTTCAAAGCCCCACAGAGCGATAAAGTTCGCGCAGAACTGCGTCTGCTTTACCAACCGTGTATCAATCTCCTTGTTCCGGTCAAGTGCATGTTGAAGACCCTGTTCAGAGAATGCAAGCAGCACTAAATCCGCAAAGAGCAAAAAGCTCATCCAACAAAGTTTTCACGCGGAAAATCAGATCTCAAATAGTATTGTTTAAAATCAATATTTAAAGGGTTAAAAGTGAAAAAGTTTTCTAACTTCTAAGCATATGCTTAGTTTACTCCTTCTTAGGGAGAAAATCACTTACCGGAATGAAATTGCAAAAACCACAAGGTATGTTTTTTTCAACGAAAATTTTGACCAGAAGAGTTTTTTTACATATTATCATTCTTTACGTTTTCGTCAGAGTTACTTCTTTTAAATTCAAAACAAGGTAAAATAATAATATAGGACATTGTTTACCCAAAATACAATCGCCAGATAAACTCCACCAATGAAAGACACGACTTTGTTTAGCCAATAGCTGCGAGAAAGCACGGACAATTAATCTTGGGCCCTGAAATCTTAAGGCTGATAGCTAAAGGTCAAGCAATCTGAAACCCATCGATCACGCATGTCTTTAGTCGCAGCATCGCACTGCACCACAGAGCAAACAACAAAAGACCATGGTTCAACGCTATACTAACGCACTATGATCTATAAACATTTAACGCATCAAACGGTTGCCAGTGGGAGCGACTCTTCAAACTGCTGTTTTCAAAAGTGCCTGACAGGCAAACAAGGTTCTCTCGAGAGCTTTGATAAGTCTCATAAAGAAGCATTGCGAGTGCTCTGTGCAGCATCAGTTGTACTGTACGTGAATTAAATAAGATCCTTGCCAATATTGCCTCAAATGTTTCAAGTTAACAACATTTTTAGTTCAAGAAACAGTGGAGATATTCACAATTTTTTGAAATAACTCACAACGAGCAAGAACAATTCAGCAGTATGCCGCTGCATATTTCACCTTGTGTTGAACAAACAAAACTTCGATATCTCTTCAGATCTGTGGTTGATAACAATGCAACATGTTTTTATGCTAGTATTTGCAGTTTACATTCTTCTCTTATCAGAATAAAAGGTTTATAGCTGGAAAAGTACTATTAAAATAAGTTGGCCTGCTTGAGTTTGCCAAAAACACCTAGAAATGAAACTGTTGTTTCTTTTGGAGCTATTTCCAAAAACATTTTAATAGCGTTGCAAAACAGGGTTTCACATCTGACTGGTTTTCAAAACTATTCCCTACTTTAAAAAAAAACAATTAGCTAAAAGTTATCAATACTTTTCTCATCGCGCCTTCAATGGTAAATGTTTGAAAAAGCAAAGGACTTGAAAAACAATTCGCGCATTTTCTCACCGATCGAAATTCATACAGTGACGTCTAACTGGTATGCCAAACCAGTACAGATCTTTCTTAACAAAAAATGCACACCATAGCAGATATAAAGCAAGTCGCTATACAAAGGTTATGTGAAGAAGCACTGACAAACTATAATCTTGCTCAAAAGATCTTTTCTTCAATTGTCTACGAACAACTTCCCACAAGAACTGCAAACTTTGTTGGATGCGTACTCTTGACATCGGTTCCAATATGCATCAATGTGTCATATGCATGTATTGTTCCCATAAATCGTGTTTATAACGCTCACAGTTGGGACTACTTCTGTGACAAATGCAAAAAACTCATTTTTTCACTCCCGATCTCCGATAAAGCTATTGGCCAGACTGGATGTTAAGTCGTTGTTTTCTTTGTGAAGTGTGTGGAAAAGAAGGGACTGACTATAGTTAGACCGATACAGGAGTAGCACTGCTTGGTGCAAATGCAGCAGACGTATTCAGTATCAGCAGCTGCTTTTCAGTCTCTCTGGACACTATCTTTATATCGGAGGCAAGGGTGTCCTATGGGTTTTTGTGCTGGCTAGTTCGCCATATACAATTCAATGTCCTTGGTGTAGCGCCCGTCTGACAATGAGTTCTCATGTAAAGAAAACCTACAGCTTGCGAGGGTCACGCAGCTTTCAGAAAACCCACAGCTTTCTGCCTGCCGCGCTCTTCTTTCATAACCTTGCGATAATTCGCCCTTGCACATATCCACATTTCAGCAAAAAGTCTCCACAAGTGCGACGCAAACGAATCAAATCTCAGAATGTTTTCTTAGAAAATCGATTTCACATAATTTACGCGTCTTCGGTTTTTATTCACGCTAGCAAGTGTTGATTAACTAAAAACAGGAAATTGGCATTTTTCAAAGTTCTTGAAATAACCTAGAGCGAACTGCTTTACTCAAGCACAAATTTTTAAGAAAGAAGTTGTGGTATAGCTTTTACAGGTCTGCAACTCAAAGGAGCTATGCAAACTGCAAAAGATTACTTTTTATTGCAAGCAGCTTTCGGCCCTTACAGGTATTTACCAGTGAACCATTTCTTTATTATAGCTTTACTTGTGTTATTTCAATCACGACAATTTTGTTTATATGCAATTGTCTTCGTGGGTACGGTAATTTTGCCAAGCAAAAATATTTGCTGCCATGAAATATGAAAATAACGCTTGCCATTAGAACTTGTTAGAATAAATTTTCCAACTTAAGGGCTTCTTGGATTTGGGATAAAAATAACAAGAATTCATGTGAATCATGATTTTGCGGGGCGGGTATCCAATCAATGCTTAAGTTCGTCACTGAGTTTTCTTGCTTTTTTCAAGTGTCAGGTGTTTTAATTTTTTGCTTTTCTCAAATAATTCGTCATTTTTAAATAAACACAAGCTTTTGACGAGATGTAATTGTTTGGCAAAGTAATTGCAAACTGAATGAATGAATCTGAAAATGACGAATTGTGGTCTGTAGCCGGAACTACACTTTTGCATGACACCAACCAAGCATTTAAATGCTCATAAATAAAACCTAATATAACGCGTCTTTTGTGGTGTTGAAAATCTTTAATTTTATTGCATTTCGAGTTTTGCCTTTAGTAAATTTTTAGCTTACCTTAAAATACGTTACAGCTTTCTTCTATTCATCAATTGCTATCTTGAGAAATTGAAAACCAACTTGGTTTGTTACCAAGTTTCCAAATATGTTGATAAATGGACACATAGATGATGCAATCGTGGAAGCTACCATTAACCGAGAATTTTCGCTCACACACTGGGAGAAAATGTGCTAACTTCGTTCACGATCAAGGCAAAGCATTCCAAGGTGGAAATAGCATTTCAGTTTTATCAGAGCGATTCGCACCCACGCATTTCTTTCAACTGCGATGCACATGCAACAGTTGAATAACTGAATCGCGTGATCGACTCTTATAAACCCAAATAAAATAAACCCACGTTGCTCATATGCATGGTCGATTGCCAGCAAGCGCCTTAATCAGAATTTGTAGGAAGTACCTCTTCCGTGTCGTAATGAGTTCACCAACGAGAGATTGCCTCCTTGGCAAGAGTGCGGTGGCAAGTGAAAAACAATTAATAGGTTTAAAAATTGAATAAAGAACGTTCAGTGCACAGAGACAAGAAATATTCATTTAAAACGCAGCAAGAAATAAGAGATTCCGTAACTGCCGCGAGGCAATTTAACTGGAGACCTAGCATAACAACCTATACAGCAAACTTTACAGGTATGATAGCCATCAATTTTCACTCTTTTATTCTATAGCTTTTGTCCAGAGAGTACAATACACAGCTTTGCCTTGCTTTGTCAATATTGAACCTCTCCCTAAAACGCTGAAGTTTCATGAACAAATATTTCAATAACTAGGATTCGCTGGAACAAACGGAGTTAGCGACCGATAGTGGCTTCGCCGTTTGGGTTCAATACTGTAAAAATTCCCGGTATTTCCTACGTTTATACACGTGTATAACGCACGCGTGGAACAAGCGATTTTACATCTTTGTTGAGACGTTTGTTAAAAAACTTTGTCGTGCAGTTCAACTAAGCACATGATAAAAATAATAAAACCACCAATTTTGGGGTTGAAGTTAAACGAAAAATCCTTTCACTTATTCCGGTAATTCGAAGAAATGTACTCAATAACTTAAATTGAAAAAGGAGACTTTCATTTTGCATACAGGGCACACTCAACGACAATTCTTCTCGTAATCGCAGGCGAATCAGAGTACCAAGGGATCTTGTCCAACTATTGTTTACACACGTCCCATTGTTTAAAGGGCACTTTAAAAGAACAGTTGTTTTTCAAAAATCGTAATTTTTAGATATAGTCTGTTTGATGGAGACTGTAGAGATAAGACATTGCTTGCTAAAAAGTATATACTACTGTACGTTCACGTTTTTTATGGAACAAACATCAATTCTTATTCTCTTGTCGCGTTAACACAAATTGAAGACGTACGATGAACAAGTAGAGCTGGACCAGCACCTCGGATTGTGGAAATGGCAAACACTTTTTCAAGAAATTTTGGGATAATATATGATGGAAAGTTCAAAGCGCATCCGTGCATTGCATTTCGCTAACACCTTCATGCCCTTGCAGGGTGCAGTTGTTGAGTGAAGCTTATCCTACACTTCCTTAGGTTAAACCTGTGTCACATATATACGATTGAGGCGGAATATAAGGGATCACAGACCTTTTATGCTGTGTGAAGATGAAAAGATGAAGCTTAGACCACCCGGTCAGTAAAATAAGACGAGTTGAGGTCACGGTGCGTGGAAGAACGTGCCGCCAAAGCCGTTGCGATTCGCGAGTTTGACAGCGACCAAATGAAGTTTGAAATGTCTTTCGTGAGAAACGTGAAACTGGGGTAGAGATGCTGCAAAAAAACTCAATAATGCTACCGGGAAACTAATGTGGCATAAATACACATGGCGTGGGTCTTGGTAAACGGCAGTGCGCCATCGTAAAACAATAATAACTCTCTATCTCTCGTCAAACATTTACGCAGACTGCAAAAAAGCTCAAGAAGCTAAAGCAACAACTCAAGGCTGTGACGAAGGAAAGTACACAATCTCATTCCATAATCAGTTTCCGTCTTCAGGTGGTATCAGGGAAAGCTAGGATAGATCAAGAGTGGTTTACGATGGCACGTTTGTCTTAACGTGCCGAACAAATATTTGGTCGAGCTAACAGTTCAGCCAGAACTTCTTTTTGTCTTGACCGATACAGAAGACGGAATACCTTCAGAGTCAGCACCATTCTCTGCCGACAATGAGTCCAAGGCCTTCGGCCTGACCACAGAGATGAAACGTTATTTTCAGAAAATGTGATCTTCAGGGTCTGCGCTTGTGGCATGCTTTGGAAAACTGTTATCTGCCGCCGGATCCAACATCAGAGCAAACGCTTGAAATGTCAGAGTTGTTTGTCACTTGCCTGCTGCGTAGGTGGAAAGACCAATAGAGAGAAAGAAACAGACAGGTTTGAGATTAATATATTATGAAGAAGCATCAAACCTTTTCACTTTTAATGCAAAAGATGTTTGTATGAGTCGATCTAAGACTTCAGACGCATATCATTCTACGGCTTTGTAACGTATGAAAGAATTGTTTCATGACTAACGTAGACAGCTTTTTGCACAGTGTATACTGTAGAAACATATTGAAAACTTTTTGAGAACAGAGTTTAATACAAGATAATGGAAATCCTAGTGAGTGCAATACATTAATACTGGACCGAAATAATATTTACGATAACGTTTATGCAACCAAGTCTATCGCAAAGTTTTGGATTTGTCTAAACTGCGAAACAAATACTTTCAACGCGTCATCCCGTAAAAGGGTGTGGTGCGGTAAAGGGCTTTGCAAATTCGTGCAAGGCGCTTTTAAAACACTGACGATATTCTCGTCAGTTTTTGTGTCGTAGTGCACGTTGCGCACCCGCCAGAAAAAAGCAGGCGTCATACAAAAGTGCAAGCACGTCGGTAAAACCGTTTCATATCATAATTTGCTTGCCGTAGCCATAGCGCACTGATATTGAGTGGTTGCCAATGTTTAATAAATTTTGCTGTTAGGGAAAATTCGTGTGCATGAACGGGAAAGCTAGCGAAAGCCTTTGCACAAAATTGATAAAATATGATAAATGATTAATGTTGAACTGACCATCAGCTGTTTTTAATCTCTGCGACCATTTATCAAGTCAGAGTAAAGCTGAATCTTGCTTGTTGAAGAACAAGTACAAGAGTCGAATGTGTAATGATTCAGTTGCGCAAGATGGTTAGCAGCAAATAAAAATCGAATATATATTTTAATGGAATTTTGGTACGGAGCTTATTCTCATTGTTTTGTGTAATCGCCAGAAAAAAGAAAAAAAATTAAGAAAGCAACCAAAGTTGTTTTTGACAATTGTACTGTAAGTGCTATGTTGCATAACAAATAGTTTGCTTACAACTTACAGGCTTATATTTCAGTTGTAAGACTACTGTGTAAAGGCAAAGTTTGGTGTCAGGACCAACGTTTTTGCCTGATCTGCAAAGCCTGTGATGAAAGTCGACATCAGTTTGAGAGAAAACTTGTTTTTGCCTTTTCCGCAAATGCAGTCAGTGAACAACGTGAATTCGAAGTCAGAAGAGAGCGATGTGCTAACTGACATGGAAAATTTATGGGAAGAAAATCCAGATTGCCTCAATACGCTTCTGAATGCCTCTAACAGCGATTGCGATAACGTTCGACTTTGTGACGATGTACAGGATGCTGCTGGTAATTGTGGCGTCACAAAGTTAGCTCCTATAGACGTAACATTCGGTAGGGGCACTACCTCAGCCCATCCGAGCTACGATGGGCTGACTCCACCAGAAGTTGACTCGATCACTGTTCTCGATAGATTTGCTTCACGAATGCAGCAGAGTTTTCCAAACGCCAGCCTTGTGGCGGAATTGCTATCACATGATAGTGAGCAATATGAGAGTGCAGCAAGCGATTTACCAAACTTTTACACCGGAAGTCCAACGCAAACCAGTCCTACACAGTCGTCGATTACAGAAAAAACAACCCGACATACCCCTCAGGAGCCTGCTCTTTCACGTAATGACCTCGGTTTTTTGGAAGATAGCGCCATGGCTGATATACCTCGTCAGACAACTATTGAACTTCAGCCAATTTTTGACGATAAACTTCAGCAAGCCAATATTATACCATGGCAGACATCAACTACAAACCAGCCTATTCAGCAGCAAATTCCTTTTGATTATGATCGAATTCCTAAAAGTTTTGTTACTCCACCCGTCAGTCCTGAAGAAGACGTGGGTAGAAAAAGTCCATTTTTTGTTATGCAAACTTGTCATCAAACAACATTACAAGATCGGTCTTCACCATCCGTTCTATGTAACGGCCACAGTGGCCCGCGCCCCGCTTTTAACCTGGCGCAACAATACACCATCAGTCATCACCCGCAGCATTGTTCAAACCAGCGGAATGAAAGGTGTGAAACATCAAAGTTTGGCTGTATTTTAAAAAAGGAAAATGTGTCAGAGGTGGTTGGTTCACACAACTTTCTACCCAAAGAAGAATACCCTTTGAGACCACCGCCTTTGTATCAACCAAAACAGCGAAATGCTCCTATGGCCAATGCACATGAGTGGAACCAGTTCGGTCAGCAGTACGTTCCGTCGTTTCTACAAGAGAAGGTAAGTAATTTTTCAATAGCTTGCAGCACCAGTTGGTAAAACTTGAACAGACACACACGTGAAAACATAGTCAATAGTTAAGCTTGCATTGCTTATTTATACGAACAATGCTAGTACATTTGAAGCCTCAGTTTATCCTCTTCCAATCAAGTCGCTTGTGTCACAGAACGAAAGCTTAGCGCCGTCAGAGCTGACTTCTTTATCGCCGGCGGTTCCTTTCACGCACGGCCGACTCGTCTCCAAGCCTAACATCAGCGAAGCAGAGAAAGCAAAACGCGGTCGGCGATACTGGACTCGCAGGAAGGCGACTTTGCACACGTGCGATTACATGGGATGCGGAAAAACTTATACAAAAAGTTCTCATCTTAAAGCACACATGAGAACGCATACAGGTGTGGACCGGTTAAAAATAACTAAATCCGTTTATAAAACTTTCTGTAGCAAACTGAACCGCTTTCACTGCCGAGTAAATACTACGTTTGGTGTGCCCCTAAGAACTATGCGGTTCAAGGCATTCAATACCTTTGACTAATCGTCTTTTGACAACAAAGTGTTCATTTGATCTCGTGCTTTATTTAGCTGTTTCTGTTCTCTTTTGCAGGAGAAAAGCCTTACCACTGCACTTGGCCTGGTTGTGGTTGGAGGTTTGCGAGATCCGACGAATTAACAAGACACTATAGGAAGCATACTGGTCATCGTCCCTTCAAATGCAACATGTGCGAGAGAGCGTTCAGCCGTTCGGACCATTTAGCACTCCACATGAAAAGACACATGTGACTGAAATTCTTCGAAATGCAATGTTTTCACAACGGTTGTTGAGATGCAGTTTATCAGTGTTTATGATCTGGCAAACGTTTATCGGCTGGTTGGTTAGCGGGTTCACTGAAGAGTCGGTACATGGGATGAAGCCAGTAGCATCCCACAGACGACAGATAAACGGTGTGGGCAGAATGCCGTGCGAAAGGGAATCGTACCGCAAAAATGCATGTCAGTGGAAAGTTTACCTATTTATTTTTATATACCACAATCCCCGCCAAGCGTCAGTCTAACTTTGCTTTATATGCATTCCATTGTATCTGTGCACGAGCAGTTTATTTTGGAATGAATTTGAAAGAAAAATTAAGCGTTTCATGCGGGCTTGTTGTCAACGATTTATTTAAAATGTTTTCCTTCCTTTATATTTTTGTCACTGCCACCGGAGTGCAGTACAATCAATATCTGCCATATTTCTAATCTTGTAAGTTGTGCTATTTTGAACGACTTCTCGTTGAAATACAAATGTAAGCTATTCATAAACCATGAAAACGTCTTAAGAGTGTAAAAAATCATGGTGAGCTATTGAATCGATCTATATGGCTTGCAGACAGCGGTCAAGTTCAAAGATCAGCTTAGAGGAAACACTCATTTTGTTTAGTTAAAGAGGGCTTGAACATCTGCTACGACATAGCTTGGTGTAGGTCAATATTGAAGTTTCACGGTATAGGTCAGAGAATGACGATGCAGTTTTTACCGATGTTTTATTTGAAATGTTTACAGAGGCATTACACAAAAGCTTAAACAATAATCACCTGTGGAAGCAAAAGTTTTCAAAGCCTTTTCACGACTGTTTCTTTCTTAAAGTTTCGGTTGAAAACACACTTGAAAACACACTTCGGTTGAAAACGCAATCGGTTGAAAACACACTTATGATTGCATCAAATCTTAAATGTTCCATCCTTAGAAAAATGCAGAAAATGTATCTTTTGCAAACGCTTGGATTAGCAATTTAGCTGAAAGTGTTGATGCACACTACATATTTGTATACTATTAAATCTTGACCTGCCATGATTACTAAAACGTGTGATTTTACGTGCATCCTGTGTAAACAATACTAACCATCCTACAAGCTCGTAACTCAAGCAAAAGTTTGAAACATTTTCACGGACATGCAGGGAAACATTTTCACGGACATGCGGCTTTGAAACATTTTCACGGACATGCGGCCTTGAAACATTTTCACGGACATGCGGCCTTAAGCCGATGCACCTACATTGGACCTCGGGCATCTTGGAGCACCGCGTCATGGTGTCTAGGAAGATTGTTCATTTTTTCCAGATACCCCTTGCGCTCGAGAATTCAGTAGAAACGGCTCATAAATCTCATTATTAACAAACAACACTCTCGTTAGAACTAGCGATGAATTTCCTCTATTGCCGAATGTTAGCAAATGTGCTCAGTTCCAGGGGTGTAGTGGGGTGGGAACGCGTGGGAGCGGCGTTCCCACACCTTTTTCATGTTTTGCCTTAAAATGAGTTTGAAGCTGTTTCAAAATGGCTAGTTTTTGTCGGTGCGTTACCACACCTTTTTTGTTAACACTGCATCCTTGTTCAGTTCTCGTGCTAAGGCTTTACATCTGCCCTCCAGCATGGTCGTATAGCATGGTTGACTAAACACGATGATGTCATAAAACCACTGCTCAGAGGGGCCCCGCGCCTAGGTCTTGCATTAGGACCGGCACTTGCTAGGGCCAGCCCTGTGGACATGCAATGGTACAAGTTTCTGTCGTCATCATTGATTGAGCTAGGCCCAGTTCTTAGTCTTAAAGAAAACGTCGTTATTACCAGATATTTGACTTTGCAAGTTAATATGGCCAATTACATTCATGCCGTGTTGACGATTATGGAAATTTGCCTTGCTTCCATTTTTTTGGTCTTCTATTCTTCAATCGTTTCCAGGAACGATGCTGACTCATTTAACCTGAACTAAAAGGTAAAATTATTTCAAACGTTTGGCAAACGAAAAGTGATCAAGATCGGAAAAAGACCATGCAATACCAGTCAAGCTCAACTTATTCATTAACTTTGCATCTTCTACAATTATGTATATTACTAAAATCCGTAGACAACCTGTAGTGCTTTTGTACCTTTTCCGCGATTCCATTAAACCAGTAACAGCTCCTTAAAATATGAAACCTGCACAGCCTGCAGCACAACTTGCTATAAGCTCAGATAATATTTGTCTTCAAGTGTGGTCCTGAATAGTTAATAGACGCAAGTATGAAAATCTGTTATAATTTTTCCTTAACCTCTTTCAAACATTTTTGTCTTGTTAGGTTATGATCATGGGCTTCGGAAGGGGGGGCAAGGCCCCCTAGATTTTGAAATTTGACATTTTCCTATTAAATGTTCAGCAAAAAAGGTTGTTTTCTTAGTTTCGAGAGGGAAACTTCCCTCCCTGAAAAATCTGTTTGGCTACCTCTGGACAAATCCACTATTGCCCTCTCCCTGGAAAAAATCCTTCCGACGCCCGTGGTTACGATCGCAGTGTTTCTTCGAAAAATGTTTTTTCCACAAAGTTTATTAAAAGTTGAAAGTTTGTGAAAAAAGACAAAGAAATCCCTCCGAAAAATGCGAACCAGTAAAAGTTAGCTCTAGCAAAGAAAGTTCGATTAAGATTTACACAAACTTGGACAAAAGCGTGAAACGTAATATGCATTTATAAGTTCAACCAAAATTTATAAAACTACGAAAGTTTTGACTTACATTATAATTTTTTCTTGTTTTTCGGAGTTGTTCAATATATTTTGCTAATATCCTAGCACAGTGTGGTCCAACTACAGGCCCGCGGGCCATATGTGACCCACCGCATCGTTTTCTGTGGCCCGAGGAAGCATTCAGGAAAAATCTTCAATTCTGAAATTTGTTGAAAAGCGTGTGAAGTTGCATTTGTCTCACTGAATTGCTTGCTCTGGATAAAGTACATTTGCACAAGAATGATGAATAGTATCTTTTTTGTGTACTATTGTTGTTGTTTTTTATTTATTTATTTTAAGATCAAATAAGAAGGTACGGTCTTCCCCGACCCTGCGCTGGAGCACCTGTATAGATAACCTTTGTGTTTTTACGGTGGCCCGGCGTTTGTTGTCTTGAATATAGTACATATGGCGTAATGAACACAGTACCGCCAAATAAATCCGTCTATCTATCCGCTAAACGCGACCTTCTCAAAGTGGTAGGCCAGCCAAATTAATTGCCCATTCCTGCAAACTGCAGAGAACTTCTGGAAATTAGTCAGCAAAGATAGATTTCCGAAACTGAAAGGTTTCACGCTAAAAATGCACTCGATGTTTGGAAGCACACATGCGTGTGAGAACACATTTTCTATACTATAAAGCAAGTAAAATCTAAAATCGAATGGCAGACAAAACTCTGGACGGTAGTCTTCCACTGCTACCACTGACATTGGTATTGATAAAGGAATGACACGTCAGAGAAGTCACGAGCACAAGCATTTCACTAATAGAGATTTATAAGAAATTGCTATTGTGTAGCGATTTCAATGACCCACTCACCTTACCTTTTCAGTTTTAAATCTTGTGAACATGTTGTTTTAAACTCGTACATCATTCTGTTGGAAGCGGCCCTTGTCACGTTTTTGTAAAATAGCCCGTAGGTTAAAAGAAGTTGGACCACGCTGTCCTAGCATAAACAAATATTAGCACGAAGTTTCACAAAGTCAAATGTCATGGCTTTCACTTCACGCCAAGTTTAAGCAATATCTTTCACTTGCTGTAATTTCTGCACAGTAGGTCACCGGTAGTCTTAGCTTTGTTATAAGAATTTTTTGTTGCTGGCACCCTTAATATTGTTTCAACGTTCAACGTTTTTCTTACGTAGCTTGTAGACCTACGTTTGTTTTCAGCGTTTTCTACAAGAGCAGCAGTCGTAGGTTTGCTTTCGGCTTTTTCTGCTACACATTAGCTTTTCTGCGACACAGAGTCTTTTGGTTTTGGATTGCTTGCATTGTCTTAGCGTTGCTTGACTTCCGATTGAAGATGGATTTAAGACCCAACTGAAACGTTTCGAAAACAACACGAATGGTTTTTTCAAGTTTTTTAAAAATTTTAATGAAGGTGAGAAGTCTGGCCCAATTTTATGCTCCACATTTAATGATTTGTAGTCACAAATTAGTATATTTAAAATGTCTTAAAAATCAGAGATATTTTCTCAGCAGAGACTGAGTTGCGTCAACATTACAGTTGGCTTTCCAGATTATCTACATGCGTGAATGGCTGTACATCTTCAACAAAACTGTGAAATTACATTTTTAGTAACTTATTTTATGTATCTCTAAAGCGGCGAAATTGTCACGCCGCTAACAAGAGATATGCTTGTTGTTTCTATTTTTTCTACATTTATAAATTTTTTTTATAGTTTGTACTTTGAATAAAAGCCAAATATTATGATCATGAGTTATTTTCAATTCATTAAACAGATCATTAAACAATTCCTAAATTATTTTTCTTTTTATTCGTTTCTACTCAAGTTGCTTCTTTGCTTCTTCAATGGAGAGCTCTTTTAACCAATGCTTAAGGTCACAATCCAAAGCAAGTTTTGGGCTTGCTCTCTGTCGCCCTTGAGCGACAAGCGTTCCTTATTAATGGAAATCTGAACTTAGAATTCTTACGAGAACCGATGTTTAATTAGTAACCAGTTTGGCTAAAAGTGAACAGTGACGCCTACAATATAACCTTTCAGTTACCAAAAATGTGTACCCTTTTTAACCTCCGTAACCTTGGGCGATAGGGACAAAAACACGGCAAATTTTATTTTTCTTCAAGGTTTTGTAGTAGGTTAAAGTTCCACATGAACATTATGAGAAAAGTTAAAAGGAACAACGCAAAACGTGTTTAATTGCATTCTTTGTGTATAGAAGGCAGTTATATTTTAATGCTAAAAAATCCTTTTCAAGCATTCGCTCTCACTTTTTGAAACAAAGTGCTGGAAACTCGCTTGGTTGACAATACAAATGAAGTCTACGATTTTGATACGTCGTGAGGCTTATTTCCACGTGGAAACGATGCACAAAATTTACAAGATATTTCAATCTGACACCCTCCAGCATTTCATCAGGTCCGATTTGCACCACTGATGTGATAAGAAATTGGTGCATTTTCGAACATACCATTAAGTCTTCTACAAGCAGAGTGAATGGTGCCTCACTGACTTTTGACGATTGCACTTCGCCTTGACCTTAAAAGAGTGAAGTTTGTCTAAAACACGAAACACTGTGAGGATATTAACTTCAGAATTTAGTAAAAGTACAACTATGAGGATACAGAGGACGTGTTTTGTTTCCACTGCACGGACAACTTAGTGACAATAACTGCTTCTACAGCTGAACGTAAACTCTAGATATACTGCTTGCTGCATAGCGAAGAAGGGTCACGGTAAGCTTTTTACCATGTTTATTGGAGACTATAGCTTTCTCAAAAACCTTTAAATGCACTGATGACAAGGTCGTCTCAAACGTGCTTGTCACAGGCAAATGTAGAGTTTGTAGAGTTGCGTTCAACCAAATTTATAAGACAAAAATGGTTTCCATGTAGAAACAAAACATTAAAACTTTTCAAAAGCCAGAAACGTTGAAAATATGCTCCTAAATTTAAACCTTTAACAAATATTTGGAGCATTTGACTTTTTCATTAAGCTATCCAAAGAAGTTGCACTACGCAACACGAGCATCATTTTTGTGTTTGCTGTAACAAAAGTGGCATGTTTCACCATTAGCACCTGGAATTACCAGATTTTAGTGGGTTGGCCTGAATTATGTTTGTCTTTTAGAAGTTTCACACACTGCGACTTGAAACTTCAGAGAGCTATTTAACTTCGATAGTACCGGTGTTACTGTTTGGCTTACTACAGACTTTCGATTTGGGTGAATTGGCTGTCAAAACTTTGAAAATCCTGAAATGTTTTTTTGAAGGCTGAGAAGGAACCCTGCTTGGCACTAATGAAGGATATCTGTATGTGTGGAGAACTTGTACGTAACTACGCCAATCGAATCGCTTTTATTTACTCCGTGTTTCAGGTTGCCAACAACGTTGCTATTAAATTACCTTTGTCCAGATATCTAGCGACTATAATGGATTGTTCAAGTGGCGTGTTGACACGATCACGCTGGATGTAACACACAAGATACTACGTGGTAAAAACATAGCGGGAGCCAGTTAAGCAAAAATGAGTCACGAAATTTCATTTCGGTTTCGTGGTGCAAAGCACTGCAGCAATGTTGTACGGCTTTTCTCGTTCTCGCTCGGGCAGCGCTCAGCGTAAGTGCATTATACGATTATGTGCAGTTTTAACAAATGGTGATATCTTTTCAGAAAGTTTTCGTGGAGCTGCTTGCAATGTTTAGTATATGCAGAACAGTCTTATGGCAAAATGAGCGCTTTAAAACACGTTAACAGGGAATATAAGCAAAGGACATAGGGCGTGCAGTGTTGTTAGAAAAAATTCCTTAATTGCAGCCTATATCTACTTCATGGGTGTTGGAAATGGGATCGACGGGATTAACGCAAAGCCATACCGTTCTTGTCCACAACGAAAGGAATATGAAGTGCGTGAAACATTTTTCTAAAAACTGAATCAATGTTGAATCTTAAAGCCTGAAATTCAAGCTTAAGCTGTTGGTATCACGCGGTGAACCAAATCGATTGAATTCATTGATTAAAGTCGTTTTGGGTCCTTGACTGACAGTTCATTCTAATTATACTGTGCCACGTGCCAGCACTGGTTATTACCGACAATCAAATTTCAAATTTCCTCACAAAACTTTAGCTGAGTCAAGTCAACCAGTGAGAAGCACTGAAACGGAGTCACTGAAAGCGAAGACTTGATTTTGAATCAATTGCCTTCGATCGTGACTGCCGGAATAACTACATGCCGTCTGCATCACACCCTCTTTCCGGCACAGTTTTCGAGAAGAAAAAACAATGCACTCTCCGTGAGAAGCTGCCACCAAAGCAAGAGCACTTCGACATTGCTTAGTTATTGGCAAATCTTCGAAAAACAAATGTTCACGTGGACGCTCATTGGAAAATGACCATGACCAAGATGATTCTGGTTTGTGGTTGTCAGTGAGAAACAGTGGCGCAGCAAGGGGGGGGGGGTGCTGGGGGCCGCGGACCCCGGGCGGCACCTTTTGAGGGGCAGCACTTTGCTGATTAAAAATTAATCTTTGAAAGAAGTTTAAATGTTCTAGCTTTTCGTTACTTTTTAAGTATTTTTTATAAGTTTTAAAATTTCGACCTCTTCAATTTTTGTGTTTAGATTTCAAAGTCATAGTGTTTAGAAGCCCTAGACTGGTAGGCTAGCCTAAAAAATACGACATGTAGTTGTGGAGTGAGCAAATTGTTGAAATGTTTATTCAAAATGTCTGGGTTATATCCATTGTGCCAAAGTGCCACAGTGTTTGTCTTGAAATCAGGGCTTTTTTAACACACTTACTTGGGGGGGGGGCAATTGTGCACCATTCTCTACACCTTCCTCGCCAGACAAAGCCATTTCCGTCATCGCAGTGAAAAATCCTTTGAACAAAGGAAAGAGGTGACATTTGACAGCAGACTAGCAAACGTTAGGGTTCCGGTTGTTCGCGGTTTATATTGCCCCTCCTCTCAAAATCTGATAAAAAAGGCTTTGTATGCAATCACCGTAAACAGCCAAGGCTAGCCTAATCTCTTTTCTCGTGTCTTTGTGTCCAGAGTAACGCCCAACTGCTAGTCATAACATCACCTGACACCTAGGCAGTGGTGACGCAGATTTCGCTGGGCTGGCGATAGTTTAGTGGCAGTGTCCGCTTCTTAATTGGAAGGTTGCGTGTCCGATTCACCGCCACTGAGCAAATCGTTGTAGCGCTCCTTGGGTAAGATCGTGCGCCTCAACTGCCCCGGTAAGAAGCATATTTCAGGCGTTGGAATGCCACTAACTGCCGTCGCAAAAATTATAAAAAAATTTCTTGGCACACCTCATGCCATTTTTAATGGTCAGTGGGATATTTCAAATAAACGCCATAAGCTGTAGCCTAGTCATTAGGTGGGCTTATCAACATTCAATTTTGGCGGTTGAATTGAAGACCTCTGCAAAGATAACGTTGCTCAATTTTAATAAAACGGCTGTTTTTCTGCATAACGTAATGGTGTAGGAATCTCGGAAAATAACGTTCTTGAAGGCGTGGTGATGTAGTTGGTGTGTTTGCGTGGGTAACTTTAAGCCCAGATCGTCAGTTTGAACTGCAAGTAGAGTAAATCAGAGCCAGCCGATAGGCAGCTTGAGTTTCGATATGAGACGATATGTTTAGATATTGATGTGGTTAATGTTTAGATAATGATGTTGTTTGTTTAATAAGGGCGTTGATCGAAATGGTTGCACAACTTGGAAATGGCTGTACTGAATAAAGTTGTTCAACGCAATTATCGTCGAATGTAAGGCGTTGCAATCACTGCTGAGCATCCAAAAAGCCTATGTCCCACCTGGCATGGTTTGGTAACATAGTTTTCGAAATAGACGTCTGTTGGTAATCAGTCCTATAGCCACGGGGACTTTGGTGGGCTTACCCCCAAACAAAGCTCCAAGCACTCCCAATGTGAAACACTATAAATCAGTGGATTTTTTGCCAAATTTAAGAATGTCAAGCACCCCTGAACAAACGCCAAGTCCCACTACTGCAGACCTGGTGACGGTTCTGTTGGTAACGAACAAAGGCAAGGAATAACACTATGCACGTGTAATTGTGAGAAGTCCAACTCAACAGCTTTACCAAGTGCGCAAGCCGCGAAGAAGGCTGCAAGCCAGCGCTTCTCAACCATAGCCGGTTTTAAACGTGTTTAACATATTTTTTCAAAATGGGTCCACGCACCCACACAGGGCTCCTCGCAAGTGCCGGTAGCAATGTTTGAAGCCTTTTTTATATTCCAAGAGGATTAAACCACTATTGAATCGTGAAGTGAACAATGAAAGGTTCTTCACATGACTGAGATCATATCATCAGATTTATTAGTATAGCCTGCTATATGCAGTATATATTCTTTTTTTAGTTGAAGGCTGGGATACTACAGGAAATTTTAGCAAAAATAAATGTTTACATCTGTAAAACAGATATGCCGCCATCACATCCCTTAATTTTTTGTTTGATCCACTGGAATGAGTCAATTATTCAAAATGCCATTTGGTGAGTTTACGGGAGATCGAAAACCAACAGGGAAGAAAATTTGACGAAACATTTCGGGTTCGTACATATGCATATGTGAAGAATGCAAAAAATAGAAAAATTAATGATGAGATAGGTGACGACAAGCAGAATACAGCACGACTCATATCGACAATGAAAAACAAGACCCATTTCAGTTTGTGAGTATTCGTTGTAATTTACAAGATGCTTTATTAATCCATATATCTTTAATTAAGCAAGAAACATGATCTTTTTTCATTTTAAATATATGTAAGCAAGTTTAAGGGGTGGAAAGGGCGGTACTATTATGGTCGGCCCCGGGCGGCACTTAGGCTCGCTACGCCACTGGTGAGAAATGAGCACAGCCTCATCAGAAATGAGCATGGCCTGTGGTTTTCAATGTTTGACGCGAGTTCTCACAACAGGTGTGACAGCAATGCAAAAAGTTCTTTAGTTAGACAATGTTTGCGGTTGATGTAAGTTTAACATGGCTGTGGAAGTTTCATGACCAGTTTCCAGTTTGCGAAAAAGTTTGACCTATTTTTTTTCCAAAATGAAGGTTTGCTTTTACATTACACATTATTTCTAGCACTTCTTGCCGTATTGTGCCAATTGCTTTTCAAACATGTTTTCTTTAGTTTCTAATGCCCCTTACTCTGTTACCCTGACGAAAGAAATGAAAACAAGCAAATTCGGCTATCTTGTATCAATATTGATATAACCTCTGAAGTAGAGCTTGATCGTGAAGCAAGCGTTCAGTCGATTCACATACAGCAATCGAGTCATAGACAGTAGATAAGAGGCAAAGTATTGTATAAACCTGATGGTGTACAAAGTTGAACTAATAAATTCAGACAATCTTTTGATTTTACAACACTGGATTGCAACAGCAGTAAGCAAAGTCTCTACGCAGTCATGGAAGCAAAAGTGAAATGTATCGTTTAAACAGAGCTTGTTAAAAGTTTGATATCAGATGGAAAGACCACTGTTAAATTCTTGAAAACGTCGAAGAAGATGACATATTATGTTAAGAACTAATCTGTTAATTAACATCTAAATGCACAGCTTTATCCGAGCTTAATTTGTTTCTGTTTAGATCGGACGTAATAAAGTTTTGTGTTTTGCTGCAATGTCGAGATATCACTTCAAATGAGATCTTTTCATTGCAATTTGTGAAAGCACAAAATTGTTGAAAGACCAACCGCAACGCTAGGTTGATAGAATGAACGAAGCAATTCAAGTTTTTCTTCGCATACGGCCAACAGCATCTCCAAATGCCGTTGAATACACTATTGATGAAGGTGGATCATTGAAGGGGACAAAACGTTATGGAAAATCCAGTTCTATTAAGTTTCAAGCACCTGATGAATTCATTGAAAGACATACGTACATTCCAAGTTATAGGTTTGGTTTCGATGACATATTTGACCAACCCACGGAGCAACGTGACTTGTATCTCGAGGTGGGAAGGCCCGTTGTTGAGCGTGCTCTTGAGGGATTCAACGGTACGATTTTCGCTTATGGTCAAACAGCTACGGGAAAAACTCACACAATTCTAGGTGCCCCGGGAGACGATTTAGAGGAAAGGATTGCACAGGCACGACTGTTTCAGGAAAGAGATGCACGAACAAGAGACTTGGAAAATATTGAAGAAACTGTAGAGGAAGACAGAAAGTTACCTTCAATCGAAAACTTAAATGAGGAGACTAAAGACGAAGAAGAAAAAGAAGAGGTAAGCTTGTTTCAAAACATTTTTAAACGACTTCTCTTACGCAGCAACATAGGTTATTGCTATAACGCTACCGGCAATCAAACTGGTTCTTGTTTCTGACGGAAAACGTTAGCAGATTTAATTTATACCAAACTGTAAATTTTCCCTTGCATTTTACCGGACCCGAGAACCAATTATTGCATGTGTGATCAGTTTCTTTATCTTTGCTAGAGGATTAGCTTGGATTGATTTAAAGAAAGATGTATGGAAAAAGAAATACACTTGAAAACCGGTTTGGGAACTTTAAAATATCAATCTCAACTGAAAAATAAGGACAACCAGAAAAACAGAGACAATTTAAAGCAATAGAAGTTTTAGAACAATATTTATGCAGGCAGCATGTTTTGTATTAAATAATATATCATATTTATTCCCACAAACAATCCGCTCCAACAAGGCTTGGTTATTACGCAGCGTACATCTCACTTCAACTAATTTCAACATTTGTTTTCACTTGTAGAACATAATTGATTGTCGTTTCATTCCTTGGTCCACTGTGCTGAAAAAAATTGAAAACACGCGCGATACTAATGCATTTCTGACAGGAATAGAAATACAACGCTTACCAGCTTATAGAGTAGCGGAAAATATTGCTTTCAGCGAACATTTTCCTTCAGTTGGTCTCAGCTCCATTATTTTGGAAAACGTTATATTGAACTTTTTTAAGAAGAGCATTGTTAACTGACGTTATATTGAACTTTTTTAAGAAGAGCATTGTTAACTGACACTTCATCGAAAACCTCGTCCATCACTAAAATCTCTGGAACAGCTGTTTTGCCAACTCCTTCACCTCTTCATATACTCGTTTTTTGGTCTCTTAGCAGGGACCAGTTGATGTGTACTGGGTGATTTCAAGAAAATTCGTAGAAAATTTGGTCATTGTTTGGCCAACATATTGTTCATGACATATCACACAAGTCGCTACATAAATACCATATTTTGTGCATGTCAAGTTTTGGTTCAGTGGGAAAGTTTTATTTTTGTCGTTATTCTTTAAACACGTGATACCATGGATCTATTGTGTTTTCCATGGCAACCGCAAAGTGCACAATGCTTGCAAGGCCTCGACATACCTTCGGTTTGCTTTTTTGCATTGGTTAAAGCGAGGTGCTTGTAGATTGTTAGTTTTTGCCTGGTAGATCCTTTGTTGGTGATAACTGCCTTCTTGTTCAAGTTTTTATCTGGCTCTGATAGAGTTACCTTGCTTCCCAATTTGATGCCAACGCTATCAAGTCATTGTCATGTCCAGAGGGAAGTTTGAACATATAGCTTTTTCTTTGAGTCGGTTTTAGCTGCTGATGTAATCCTCTTTCCTTTGGTTTAGGCCCCACAATCTTATTGCTTCTCCAAATAAGATGGACTCGAATGTCGCCTTTGGGTGGTGTGATTTCACGTTAAATGAACTGTCTTCCCCCCGCTGTGAGTTTTAAGAAGTCTTTTCGTGACAAATCCACCAAAATTATCTTCTAGCAGAAGATTGTTCACTAAATTACCACAGGGCAGTCTGTAAATAATGTCATTGACGTTTTGACGGATGCGCGATGTAAGACCAATTGCAAAACAACCAGCAGTCGAATCGTCATGTTATAGAATCGTCACGACATCCAACAGTCACTTCGACGAATTGATTGTTAGCAAATCGTCACCAAACCCAAATGATCAATGCGAAAGCAACGCTAAGCAAGACTGTAAAAAAGTCGAAATTTTTGCAGTGAAAACATTTAATAAAGTTGTTTGTTTGGTTTGTAATGCCCAGTCCTATTTTTTATAGAAAGTAAAACCATTTGTTCCCACTTGTAAACTGTAGATTCTTGTACATGATAAACCATCTGTGCTATGCGTGTCTTTTAAGCAGTCCAATGTGTGAAGATGCTTTTTTCTGTTTAAGGATTGCCCAGTAACCGCAAAATCGAAGACTCCATAGTTTGATGAGATTTTTTCTGTAATTGTATTCTCAGGAAAACGAGGAAGCATCTATCAACGAAATACAGAGCACAAAAGTCACAGAAGAAACATCACCATTTGATGGCTTTGAAGAGTATCTTGGTCCAGAGTCAGGAATCATTCCCCGCATACTTGCAGATGTATTTGCTTACCTCTCAAAACAACAAGGCCAAAAATCAGTTCAAATTTCATACCTGGAGATCTACAACAACGAAGGTTTCGACTTGCTTAGTGAAAGGCTGCGATCTAAAACCCCTCGAAATGTGAAAGATCTATCACGCGTGTTTGCGATGACAGACGCCCGAAACAAAGTTCATCTGAAAAATCTCTCTTTACATGAAGTGAGGAGCATGGAACACAGCTTTGAGCTTTTGAATCAGGGTAATGCAACGCGAAAAATTGCTGAAACTCAGTTAAACGAAGCATCATCCCGCTCACATTGCATCTTCACCATCTACATTACGACAAAAAATCCCACTAAGGCGGAAGTTACGCGTTCCAAAATCAATCTTGTTGACTTGGCTGGATCGGAACGAGTTAGCAAGTGGGCAAATGTAAACAAAATTTTGCTAAAAGAAACCAGAAACATAAACTTGTCTTTGCATCATTTACAGCGTGTAATAGAGGCACTGAGTCACAAACAACTGGGCAAGCCGCCGCAAAAGAGCCAGCATGTGCCATTCAGAAGCAGCCTCATCACACTCGTACTTAGCGACAGTCTTGGTGGGAACTCGGTGACCCGCATGGTGGCTACCGTGAGCAACGAACTGCCTAACTTAGATGAATCGATATCAACTTGTAGATTTGCACAAAGGGTTGCATCCATCAAAAACAGAATCTACGCAAACCATACGACAGACTCTGATTTTCTGATTGCTCGCTTGAAACAAGAAATTGAAGATTTAAGGTCAGTAAAAACAATTTCCTTGCTTCTTAGACAATATTTATTCAAAAAGAAAGTGAAATGAAATCCTCAATTTTGTATGGCTATCCAAAATATTTCTTAACTGAACTAAAAGACTTGGTGCTTGTCATCGGTACAAAATTTTTGCTTTCAACAGTATTCTCAAGAGTTCGTTATTTTGTTAGTTTAAGCTCAACACACAAAGCTATAAGCGTAGTTGTAGCTATAAATTCAGCTTATAAGTTTAATTTCGTGTTTTAGTGAGTTCTTATAACACCAATTATTTTTTTATCCATTCTCTCGAAGACGTTTTGAGAAGGACTGTGAGCGTTCTTGGTAATTATGCTCTTGAGTGTGTTCAAAACTTAGTAAATTTACCTTTTTGCAGAAGGAATCTGCAGGAAAGTTCGAATTCACGTCCTGACAGCTGCATCGACAAGCAACAGCAAACAACGCCTGTGCCACCAGTAGCAGTAGTAAGATTTGACGAAGAACTTTTGGAAAAAATGATCGCGGAATATCTACAAGCAATTGACGAATCAACAGTACTTGATGTGGAAGCAAAAAATGAAGCTGTGCAATATTGCTACAGAAGGTTAAAGAAGCAAATATTTTTAGAACGACAAGCGGTCAAAACTCCAACAGCTCCACAAAAGTCAAAATTATGTATAATTTTATGAACTGATTACGGAACGTGTACCAAAATGTGCACTGTATAATCCTGAATGTTTCATAAACGGTCATGGATATGCACAATGCGATGTGCGTCTGGACACTATTGCCAAAATTTAAACTTCTCACATTCTTACAGTACATTTCACTGTCATCATTGTTTCCTAGTTGCGATAGTTATAGTGTGCATTCGTAGCAATGAACTTAACTTTTGCATTAAGATGTTTGTAGGTGGCTAGCTAGACCTAAACACTGTGTACAAGTTGACGGTAACACATTTTTAATTCATGATCTTATCCATGTTCAGACTGAGCAACTTTTGGGTTGTTGTGTAGAAAACATACGGACAATTTGCGATGCACTACAATACTTTTACACTGCTGCTTTTAACTACATAAAGCAGTTAAGCTTAGAAAACTTAAATGAAAATTTTTGAACGTTTTGCGTACAAGAAAACGTAAAACACTTGTTCCAATTCTGATACTGAGACCACGATAAACAGCATATCCCTGCGTTTATTGGTTACAAACTTCATTTACCATACCTTTATGCCTCTTGCTTCCCATTGGCCCAAAACATTATTGTAGCAAATTTATAATCTAACTATAGCTATCCTGCTTTAGGATTTTCAGTTACTTAAACATTGAAGGCCTAGATTTTTTTAAAATCGAACAAAATTTAGTCTTTAGTGATGGCAATCAACCGGACGTTCTCCTAAAATGCACTCCCAACAAAACTATGCTGTTGTCTTGTGCACAGTCCGTCAAATTCGTTGCATTGTTTAGATCAAAAATCTGTGAAAATGTACTTTGAATTCCAGTATATTTGGTTTCAGTATTTTATATTCGTAGATACCTTATGCTTGATAAACATTGCTTGTTTTTGTATTTTACAAACGCATGTTGAATAAAGCGTTTGTCATTGCATGAGGAGATAAGCTTTGTTTCAGGTTTATGAAGTGACAAGGTGTCGACAGGCGAACACCATTTTTGCATGAAAAGTAGAAAGTGCAAAACGACTGGAATACCATCTGCTCAGATAAGGCAGTTGTACGTGAAGATTAGGAGCCGCACAAATTTGGCCTGCTGATTGCACATTTTCATTTGTTACCTATTTCTAACAAAGTTAAAGCAAGTGGATGATCAACATTTACGAAAATTAGTTGGACAATAATTAAGTCAACTGTTAGCTCTCGTCAGGGCCGCAACCAGCTGATATTCTCGGGAGTGGGGGCAAAGTGATTGTAACTTGTTTTGCACTATTTTCAGGGGGAAAAATTTTATAATTTGCTTTTGTGCCTAACAACTAAACATAATTTTGAAAATTTCGGGAGGAGGGGAATTGTCCGGTTTCCTCCCCTGGTTGCGGGCCTGTCTCTCGTGTATTGCGCAGTTTACCTGTAAGAAAAATGAATTCGTCGAATCTGCGTAGAGTATAGATCCAAATACAATTAAAGCAATTTTTGTTTTAATGCAAGGTCATTATTTCTGAAAGAAATATAAAGCAAAATTCCAGCAAAACTTAGGAAAGCTAAGAAAGCTCGAAAATCGTAATCATAACCACTAAATCTTGGTGTAGTATTACAGTCACAAAAGCGACACGAAAAGTTTTGAAGTAAGCAGCTAAGCAGCATCTGCTCCCGAAAAACATCTGTGCCTCAATAAAATAGTGTGCATGCGGTTTTCTTTCACTGTCACGAGCATTAAGGCAGAGGGCACAACAGCTTTTACCAGTCTACTATGCACAATCTCCAACTAATATGCTTCGAATGCTTACACTCATGGGCGGAAGTATGGGGCCAAGGCCCTCCAAAACCTTGCCTGGCCCCACAGTGGTTTCCCAAATTTTTTTCCGTTACGTCAAGGCACTTCTTTGAAATTATTTGAAACTAAGTTATTGTGAAAGTTTTCAAAACGGGTAATTTTTAATCATATTGTTTAACTTCCTTACGGGGAAATGAAATCTTTGATGACAAGTTGCTGAGATGTATGGCATACTGTAAGTTTGCAACAATTGGGGTCAAAATTCCCAGCCATAACCAGGACGCTTCGAAACATGAAGAAGTAACTTCTCGAGCTCGAACGAACTGCAGAACTCTGTAAGGTCTGCAATCTCCCAGATTTTATAAAAGTATATTCAATGCACATGCGTACTTTTCCGTATTATCTGAAAGGCGTTTGCGTGAAAATATGCAAAAAATGCTAAAAACCATACAGAATTTATTTAACAACAGAGAAGAAATCAAAGCCATAAGACTGTTCTTTTTCTTATGCGAAGTTGTAGCATCCAAAGTTTGGTGTTACATTCAGGCAACGGTCACATGCAAAAGTCGATATCATGTTATCTGCGGCTTAGCACATGGAGGTGAATAGAATTTTAGCAAGATCGTCACGGTAAAAGAAATCAATCACTTGACATTTGGTATGGCTGTGTCATTTGTAAGAATTTTGATCAAAGAAAATTATTTTCAACACCAACTCTGTATGTTTATCCCAGGCAGTGGCGCAGCGAGGCCAAGCGCCGCCCGGGGCGCATGCCCATCATAAAATTGCCGCCCTTTTCACCCCCAAAATTTGCTAGCAAAAATTTAAAAAGAAAGTAGACCATGTTTTGTGCTTATTTAAAGATATTAGGATTAATAAAGCATCGTGAAGGTGAAGATCACAACCAAAGATTCACAAACTGAAATGGGTCTTGTTTTCATTTTTGATTATGAGTCTTGCTTGTTTGCTTGTCGCCACCTTCCTCATAATTACTTTTCCTATTTTTGTCTTCTTTCTTTACGTATGCACGTACAGAACCGGCGTGTTTCGTCAAATTTTCTTCCCTGTTGGCTTTAGTCTCCGCCAAGCCCACCAATTAGCTTTAATCGTTTGCTCATTCCAGGATATCAAACAAAAAAGTTAAGAGGTGTGATGGCCAGTGACGAATTTACGCATAGGCCAAATAGGCCATGGCCTAGGGACCCGCGCTTTTAGGGGCCCCGAGCAACTCCTTCTTTGGCAACTCATTACTAACTTAAAATTCATTACTAACTTAAAATTTGCGAAATTGCGGAGAGACAGAACTTCACAATTTACTTTGAAAAGAGCGAAAATGCAAACGTCAAGACTCTTATCAGTACATTAACAACACGATAATATTGCTTATTACACAATATAAGAATGACAATCCTGCTTTTCTACGGAGGTCTGTAGTGTCTGGCAGTCTTGCGTTAGAATCTCATGTTACGGCCGTACTAAAGTGCGAAAAATTTATTGACAACTTCGCTTGCCTGCAGGCACGAAAAAAAATTTTTGATAGACTGTGAGCTGTTGGATATGTTGGTGGCAAATGTTTGGTATCAGTTGATGCAGATAGTTATACATTTGCCCTCTTATTCATAGATATAATTACTTCTGCTATTGAGGGCTATCTGTGGTACCGGTTTCAAATGTGCTTTACAAAAAGACTCAGAGCACAGGTGTTGCGAGACATTTTGATTGGGGTGATCACTGAACAAAAACACGGACGCCTTGCTTTGCTCATGAATTTAAAGAAATATTCACTAAGTGACGTCATTTTGCTACAATGGCCAACGTGTCCCCCTTGGTCACGCCCACAAATCAGTAAAGATTTTATCAAACTTTCAGAAGGTTCTGAATGAACTTCTGAAAACTGTTAGGTTCACGATTCGCGTAACTTCACTCCCCAGGTGAAATGAACAAGGGATAAATATCTGTGGTTGATTCCTTGCTTATTACACCTGTGGAGTGAAGTTACTTGAATGCCGATATGCGCAAGTTTGAAACATCGCAAAAAGAAGAAAGCAGCGCCCAATCGGCTGATTCCTCTAAAGCCTGTATAGAAAACCTTCTAGAGCTTTTACTTGTTCACTATTCGCGTGTTTCTTACTTTTTCAGACTGGTAAGAATCGAATGCAACTAAACTGTCGCGTGAAAAGATATGGAGTTAAAAATCAGAACCGTCGCCAGAAAGTCTTGAATAGGGGGC
>Ga0210059_1000454_pt1 | contig 51703 bp, 28 predicted proteins | sample Ectturendosymbi2_FD_188042 | JGI IMG/M metagenome (GOLD analysis project Ga0210059, IMG submission 188042) | Ecteinascidia turbinata endosymbiont from Florida, USA - Sample 2 (SPAdes) (version 2) | ecosystem: Host-associated > Tunicates > Ascidians > Unclassified | place: Key West, Florida...
TCAGCTATTGTGCCATTGTATTCTCATTTGCTCTAATGTTCGCTAATGGTTGGTTTACTGCATGCGATGGCTTTTATGGTGCTTCTGCTTATTGGCTGAGTCATATGAAACAATAAACCATTACCATTACCCCACGCTCGTGGTACATCCCTACGCTCAAGGTACACCCCTGCGCTGGCGGTAATGACGGCTCGACCAGTCGGCAGTCCTCTGTCACTTGCGGTAAAAGATAGCCAACAAGATTAATCTTGAAGTTTTGCAACCCGTAAGTTTAAACTAAAGTTAGAGTTGAGTTTGTTTGCATTACAGCATTGAGTGATGGTGCAGACACTGAGAAAACAGAGGCACTAGGTTAGTTTTATTTCAGTTAAAAGTTAAAACGTTCCAGTTTAGATCAAAACCTGCCACAGTTATCTGTATTGCCTTGGTTGATCTACTGAGGCAAGCCTTCAGAAAGATCCTAATTCCGGGCATTCAACTAAAAGGAAAGCAATCAGTGATAATGAAGTCTTTCTACTATTGCTATTGCTTGATCACACTGTTAGTATAATAGAGAGTAACGAAGGGGAAAGGGGGCACAATTCCCTGGGCACCAAATCACTGCACTGCAGGGAGGGATACCAAAAAGTCCCACATGTCACAAGTATGTTACTTTCTTCAATACAGTACATATGCTTCCAAAAGACCTCACATTCGAAAATGGGGACACCAAACTTCTTGCCCCAGGTACCATCCAACCTCATTATGATCCTATACACAGATTAACATATTTCAATCTTTCGTTTATGATGTGTAATGTCTATCACAGTGACTTTTTACTTTTGGGCAGGGACATGCAACTCGTGGCCCAGGATCTGAAGTTTTGTGGCCTGTGAAAAGGTCCAAATTTTGAATAGTGTGGTGCGTGAGTCAAAAAGATATGTTAAGAGAAAGATAGTTTGCTAGATACTTTACCATATGACCACACCAGTTCACCCACACTTGGTATTCACTTTATCCAGACCCGTTGTTCCACAAACAAGCATTACGGTCTTTAAAAGGATATTGCCAATCTTCTGTGAGTGGCCAGCGATTGTCTAACGGGTTATAATAACCCGAAGATGTGAACACATGCAGCTGTGGCCCATGGACCAATCTGGTTACGAGCATTTGGCTCGCCAGTGCTGCGCAGTTCATGGTTGCACATCCCTACTCCTGCGCAACATCTACCGGTGACCATTTTGTTCACATGTGGCGCCATCTCCAAGCCGTCGTCCGTCACATTTCTCTTGTGCAGCGGTACCACTCCCAGTGTTTTTCCACTAGACCTAGCGTTTTTTCATTTCATCTCGTGTTTTTTTATGGCTATCTAGTGTTTTTTTTATGAGTGAGCTAAAAATGAAATTAATTGCACAGTTTTGTGTAATTGCAACTGTAATTGAGGCCTTTTGATTTAGTGCAATTGTAATTAGGCCAAGCTAAACATTCTACCTAGTTAAATCTTAAATTACATGAGACAATATAGTATGTTTTGAGTAAAACTACTGCAAAGTCGCGTGGTCATCTGTTAAAAGTTTCAGTGACCTACATACAAACAAGCACAAGCGTTGCTGTTATCTCCCGTTTTCTTTGTCTCTGGTTTCCAATGAGTTCCACAATGTTTATGGTTGGCATTGCAACGCATTTTCTGGGCATTTTCACTGTGTTTAAGTTTGCTTTTGGAATCTAGTCTTTTTTTGTGAATCTAATGTTTTTATCATGAAATCTAGTACTTTTCCATAACAACAGAGTGGCAACACTGCCCTTGTGTCTTTTTTGTTTCGCTCAGAAGCTTTTCCCTTGAAACCTGATCCAAAGTTGCTTGTAGGTAGACACTACTAGACACTGGCATTGGTATGTATAGTATTCTAAAATAACCTGCAAAATTCAGCGTGTAGTTGAATGCATGCATATTGCATGTGGTCTAGTTTCCATTGCTGGTGGATTGCACTTCACAAAAGCAATGATAATAATAATGTATTTTTGCCCACAGACAGCTATGTCTGTAGTTATAGTAAAAACACACACATTCTGCACAATGCAGGTTGATAAAAACAGACATAATAGAACATTTTACAACAGCATTTGAGGCTAATTCACCGAGCTACAGACATGGTGTTTGCAATGGCAATGTGACTGTTCATTAAAACTTTGTTAGATACCTTTTTCAATAGAGGGCACTTCAGAGTAGGATTGGTTGTACTGTTATTGTAACCTCTCTGCTGGTGTTGCTCTGAATGCGCTATTCACCACAAATGGAATGTGCACGAAGAACAACACCATATGTATGTGGCGGAAACAAGCAATAATTGAGTGATCATGGCATGTGATCTCTATTGTTGCTTGCTGCCACAAAGTGAAGCTTTGCACACTTGCCGCTCCAAAGGCTTTTCGATTGCAACACTGTAGTGTATCTTAGTACAGTAACTTCAATGTGCGTTTTTGCTGGGAGGTTTTGAAATTGAAGAAAATCTGGAACACTTGATGATCTGCTTGCCTTGAAAGCCTTTTATTCAGTGTTTGCAGCAAGGGTGCTCATCAACTGTGCAAATGATTGTTTAATATGGCTTGCATAAGAATTTTTGTTATCCAAATCAACAAACTTGCAATTGCGTCTTATAGTTTTCTTTCATAATTTTTTTAAAGAAGGGAGCAGTATAGTTTTGAAATGTAATTAATTATTTTTTATCAATTTATGACCTGCGAATGATCCACCATTCATGTGGATTGATAATACTGTTACAATCGGAAAGCCAGAGCGGCATGTGCACAAAGCTTCACACTGTGGCAGCAAACAACAATGGAGATCACCCGACAAGATCACTCTTACTGCTTGTTCGTGCCATGTATATATGGGTGTTGTTCTTCGTGCACATCCCATTCGTGGTGAATCACACGTTCAACACAATGCTAACCGAAAGGTTGCAACAACATCCCCTCCTTTTCACAACGAGCCGCACCGATTGCACGTTCTTTTTGTGAAGGCTGCACTTGGCACGACCTTCGCATCCTTGTCACAGGTGACAGCACCATTTTGTTGCGATCAGAAAGCCTGAGTGGCATGTGCGCAAAGCTTCACACTGTGGCAGGAAGCAACAATAGAGATCACCCGACAAGATCACTCTATTACTGCTTCTTGTTCGCGCCACATATATATGGGTGTTGTTCTTCGCACACATCCCGTTCATGGTGAATCACACATTCAACACAATGCCAATGGAAAGGTTGCAACAATACATTGCCTATTGCCTGCTTTAGGGTTATGCTATTAAAATGGTTCTTGAATGTTGATGGTCCAAGGTGTTGTAGTCAAGATTTTGGTTGTAGGTTTTCTATCCATCAACCTTGTTTTTGATGAACTTCTCTTTGAATAAATCAGTTGCAGTTACTGCTCCAAGGTGTGTTCACCTTGAGTATGTCCAGTGAGATACTTTAAATGTAGTGCTTTTTTGCTATTCCCATTGGGACAGGCATAAAATTTTTTGCCTTCAGAAAATTTTTTACATGCTTCACAGATTCATCAAGTCACTGTACTACCTGCTCAGAAGATTGTGTCCATGTCAGCGGAGTAACATCACAAATGTTCATTGTGGGTGTTGGACTCTGACAAGTGTGTGTACTGTCAACACTGTAGAATATAATCAGCACTAAAAACACCATGGCTCTGTGTCTCTCCAAAAACCCAAAGCAGTGAATGTTACAAGTGAGCAGCAAAATACTGCAACAGGTAGAGAAGTTCAAGCACCTTTGGATGGTACTCACAAGTGATGGAAGGCAGAACAAAGATATTGATACATGGATTGGTATTTGGTAAAGCGAACCCAGTTTTGCATGATCCTTATCGCTCTACATTTACAAAATTGGAGCTTTCAAATACAGCAAGGCTGTCAGTTTTTAAATCGGTCTTTGTTATGATCCTCACCGTAATGAATTTTGGGTAATCACTGAAAGAATACTATCTCAAATGCAAACAACAGAGATAAGATTTTTGTAAAGAGTTCATGGTGTTACACTTCATGAGAAAGCGCGCAGCTGTGAAATTAGTAAAGCCATGAATTTCAAGCCACTTTTCCAAATCGAGAGATCCCAGCTACATAGGTTTAGCCATGTGTCCACATTATCCCAGGAAAGATTGGCGACGTAAGTCCTGATGGCTACCCACATAAAAAAGTGGCCCATAGGTCACAGTGACTACATCTCTGACCTTGAGTCTCATCTTGTTGTGGGGCTAGCAGAACTATCTGAGGTTGCTGTTGACAGTGAGGTATTTCAAGTCCTAGAGCTGTTGCCCTGTGACCCTCCCAAGAGAGAAAGCAGACACGGAAATTATACACAAATGTTTTTTTCCATTCGTAACTGATGGTTGATAAAACAAGTGAATTAATAAATTATGAATGTGTTTTCCTCAAAAATAGAAATGGTCGAGTAATGCTCATGATAAAAGCCATCTTTGCGTAATTAACTGTGTATGAAAAACAAAAATAAAATTTAATGATTACCGCATTTTGTGGACTGTAGGGTGCACCAGATCATACGGTGCAGTGTCAGTGAATGATCATTGAATGATTTATTTTCATACATAAGGCACATTATTCTTCCACAAATCTATTAAATTTATCATCTTCAGTGTCTGAGTTTAACATCAAGTATGCCCGGATCCTTCTTTGTCATTGTTCAAGTCAGTCTTATTGCTGTTACTTAGCTTTTCATTGATGATTCTGACCATCATAAAAGCTCAGACAACATGTGGTACTGTTAGCTTGGCCTGGGCATCTACGATCCATTGGCAGATGTGCAGCTTCGTCAAAATGTAAGGCGCGGCACTGGAATATAAGGTGCACCATCCATTTTTTAGAAAATTAAAGGACTTAAAGCGCGCTTTGTAGTCTGAAACATATGGTAGGCCCAAAAACAATATTTCAGTGTCAGTTTATTTGGGAACAACCATTAACAAACATCAAATCATGACAAAGAAAACAAACCACATTAGAACACTGTTTATTTTGTTCCCAGGACATCTGAAATAACCGTATGGTTTTCTAGTCAGATGCCCTGCTGAATAAGTTATAACAGAGAGAAAAAAAGAAAGAAAGAAATATTTGGTTGTTTAATACCCATGATAAGTTAGTGTGATTCCGGTAAAATGTACTGCATCGAACTGTTTTGTACATTGTATTGCTTTTCTAATTTGTTAAGATGATTTTCTTTAACAAAATGACTGGCTATATTTGACAAGAAAAACAACCCAACCAAGAAAGAAACATGGTGTATGACTTGCTTCATCAAGTTATGTTAGTACTGTTGCGATTGGAAAGCTTAAGCGGCAAGTGCACAAAGCTTCACACTGTGGCAGCAAGCAACAATAGAGTTCACCTGACGAGATCATTCTCATCATCATCGTTAGCAACTACAATCAACTGTTCATTACGTTCACAAGCATTGTTAGAGGTCACTCATCAAGATCACTCCATTGGTATCACTCTATTATTGCTTGTTCACGCCACATGTATTTGGGTGTTATTCTCCACGCACATTCCATTTGTGGTGAACCGCGCATTCAATGCCAATTGAAAGGTTGCAACAGTACTATTTAAAATCCTAGTTTCGAATTTCACGTTAAACTATGAGGAGAGTGGGCCATCTCCATTGGTGTAAATTATCAATTATTCAAATGAATGCACATGTTAATGTAGTGCATGTGCAACCTACAAACAGCTCTTAATCAAATCATACATATCTCTCCAGTTTTTGAATTTAAGAGAAGACTGAAAAACTCTTGAGAAACAATCAATTGCATCACATGAGTGTCTTTTAGTGCCCATGATGCCACGTTCATCACCTATGTGGCAGTGGTTTGAAACTCACATTTATGACTTCAAATCAGATTCTTTACTGAGCTCAAATTTTAATAATGCAACAGCAAGATTTCAAGTTGTAATATGTGTTACTGATGACAAATTACAAGCAACCACATATGTCAGCAGAAAGCTTTGTTAACATGGCTTAGTATGAAATGGGCATAAACTTAGAAACCTAGATTATGTAATCTAACAGAGCAGAGAAGGTTGCAAATTATTATACACAGACACAAATGGTTCAGTTTGCCTGATTATTTCATTGTGGTCATCTTTGCTGACTTTGACTGTCTTTGAATAGATATTTTCACTTGTTGACATCCACTGGATAAAGTTGAGCATTACTGCATCAGCTTTATGAGCTGCTAAATGTTGTTAACTTAAATTTGGCCCTGCAAATATTTTTGCATGGGTCAGCTTGAAGAATTAATCTTTTTTTTCCCGCAACACTTTGCATCTTCATGAGGCACACTTGTACACTTGCACTTTGTTGCAAATGCAACATTCAAGGCTGAAGTCTGACCTTATATTACAAAAGTTTGACATCTGTGTCATTTTATATTTTTGTTTTTCATACATATATGGTTGTGGTAGACCTTTTTTGACTTAACTTGAAGATAAGTGAGTTGCAATCAACAACTGCAGCAAGTAAGTGCCAAGTTGAAAAGCTTTACAACGTTTGCAAGAATGTCATCTTTGCAAAAATCTTTGCAAAGCAAGGGCTTACCACCCCCTTTCCCAAGAGCACCATCTGAAACATCTTCACAAAGGTAATAAGTTAGATTAGAAATATAACTGTTTGTGAAATGAAATTTTGCACTACAGCTAAGCAAATTAATTATTACAGTTAAAATTAGTTATTCCAGGTTAATTATACAGTTTAAAAACAGATGTGAAGCTGACTTTATGCCTGCTATTTAAGAAATGACACTGAATTGTTTAGGTTAATTAAGCAAAGAGAAAATATAAATCAAACCAAAAATTTTTTGCTGTTCAGAAGGATTGAATTATGAATTCCCCTGATGCATCATTTGGATTAAGTTAAGATATTTCTTGTGTGACCAGCTGGCATTGATGTAAAATGCGCAGACTTCATCACTCAATTCTTCATAGATGTCCCCAAACTTGCAGACCTGTTTTTGTACATGATCACCAGTTAGGTGTTCAATTTACATTTTGTGCTGACAATTGCTGGTAGAATGACTCCTGAACAAATGCCCTTTGTCACATCTTGGAGAATGCGATATTGTCAAATGAATATATGTTGCAGCACCGCTGTAGCGCACAAAATTTGAAGGTTAACTCAATTTATTCAAGAACAGGCAGCAAAATATGTGTTTAAATCATATGTTGGATATAGGGCTGTGGAGCCTGAGCCCAAGCGATTTTGGATGGCTGGAGCTGGAACCAGAAACTTTAAGATAGTGAAGCTGGGGCCTTAAACTTGGGTTCCAGTTGCACATCCCTGTCCCTGGTTTGTGGGACAAGCGATTGATTTAATGCGGCTATGCAGGGTGAGTATGGGTTAAGACATTTGTAACGTCAAAATGGGAGAATGAAAATATGTGAAAAAAAATCTTGGCAGCACTTATTGGATACCACGATTGCCATATGTTTACACAATTTACTCATTTGTATGTAGATCAGGATTTCCCAAATTTCTCTGCACATGTCCCACTATCCATCAAATATATTACTATGCGACACCTCATCTATGCTGGTGTAACAATATAATTGTATAAATAATGGGACCAAATCATTTTGAAGGTAGAGACAAAAACTTATAGTTATTGGGCCAAAGCTGGAGCCAAAATACTTCAGATCCCTGTAGTCGGAGCTTGAAATTTGAGTTCCGGCTCCACAGCCCTGGCTGTATATGCTAAAATTGCATGCAAATGTAAAGACCTGGACCAAAGAAAGATTTGGTGGTCGCCATGACTGTATAAATAAAAGTTCAACAATTTTGAGCTGCTCAAGTTAAAAAAAAGTGTTCCCTGATTAGATGTCAGCTCTAGAAAATATGTCGCCATCTTTGGAAAGAAAGTCTATACAAAATGAAATTAAAAATAATATCAGGAAACAAGTGTAATGCGGTCTCAATAAGACCACAAGGACAGTCTTGTTAACATTCACAATTTATATTTAGTGGTTTGTGACAAAGTCTTAACATACAAAGTAGAGTGGTTGCCTTGACATTATTGCTATAAAGATGAGATTTGCTTTGGGGGCAACAGATGTTTTTGTAAGTTAGTCATGAAACTTGAGCTACTCAATATCTGTTGGGCAGATTGTTCCACAGTTGTTCCACCTTATAGCACAGGGGTTCCCAACCTGGGGTACATGAACCCTTGGGATTACATCTGCCTATCCGAAGGGGTACATTTAAGGTTAGCAATAGAAGGCAAAAATATATTTACAAGTTGTTTATTTTCAAATCTTTATACATAGATCACTTAATATTGTTTTCAAAAGTCATTATATGTATATTGTTAAAGATATCTGTGAAAAATCATGAGAAAATATTTTGTCATAAGGAGTTTTACGGCTACATGCTCATCTGTCAAAATTCTGAAGGGGCACATCCTTATCTGTTGAAAAGCTGTGGGGTTTGTCGGAATGCTGAAGGGGTACATGGTAAGAAAAAGGTTGGGAACCCCTGTTATAGCAGAATGTCAATATTGAACTTTTTATGAAAAAGCAGCGTGAAGTTTTTTTACCATGGTGCTGCTGTAAATTGGTAAGTTCAGAAAAACTAAGAAGGTGAAGATTCCGTCGCTTAGATAACAGCGGGAGATAAAGTTTGTATAAAACTTTTGCTTGAGGAGTGGTTTTCGTACACCCTAAAATTACTTTAGCCGTGATAATTCGCAGGTTGTGAACAGGGTTATTTTCATGCTGTGACCTTGCTGATGGGGAAGACATTTTGAGAGACCGCAATTATTTTATCTGAATACCGAGTTGGTCGTAAAGCAAGGTCTAGTGTATTTTGATGGTGGTGATAAAGCGAGTCTCTCCTGTATTTGAAGAAACTGTTGGAAAAATTCGAGAGACCGTTTCGGTCTCTTAGAACACCGGTAAAACACCGGTCTTGAACATCGCAGCCGATTTCAAAACAATTTATCGTAAACAAAATCATCGTAATCAAGCCGTGGTGAAATATAACTGCGATATGGAGTGATCATGGCAATCAACTGTGAAACCAGTTTAAATTTGCTTCTGGCCAGAAATTCGTTGCGTAATTCCAATATATGACACTTCCAAGAAAGAATTAATAAAAACTAGGCCCAAGTACTTGCGATTATCCGTCTCGACTGATGGTTTGATGAAAAATAAGCGAAGGAGACGGGGGGGGGGCAGGGAAGGTTGTATCCCGCCCAAATTTTCTGCCTTCGGCAAAAATAATTTAAAACATCGAAAATGAGCTAAACAAAACGGTATCGCCTGCGATCACAGAAACTGATGAAAATGAAGTTAAAGAAATATGGCCCAACGTGGCCCCGAAACAGCGCTGGGGGACACTGCTGTTGGTATGCTTTGTCAATGACAAGATACTGTTTAGCGTGGCTGTGGCGACCTCAGTCCGCGACTAAAGATGTGAAGAAACGAGAATTGGTGACGTAGTCACTACTACGAAGTTGTTCTCGTTCGAAAAGAAATCAATGTGAAATCTTCTAGAAATATATAACAAAACGAGATGACATACCCGTATCTTTTGCAGAATACGATTTGGCAGTAACATCAAGTAAATTGGTGATGGTGGAGTTCTTGTTTTTAGGGTTTGAAACATGAGGGCTGCGCAGCGTACTAGATTCTAGGTATTGATATATTTGACCAGAAATAATTTCTCAAAGACCTTGGGAGACTTGAAGTAGGCCGGTAATTACATATAACTTAGGCAGAACGTGATTTATGCAACGCAGATACAGAAGCTTTTTTCCACAGCAAAATATAGTGCTGTGAAGGAGCATGTACTGTAATTGGATAAGAGATCAAGTTGGTGCAGTGTTGCCAACTCCACAAAGAGCAAATCTACCAAAGCGTGTTTAACATTATGTCAAATTGAACGGCGAAATACCAAACTTATTTTCCTTCCGTGAAACACCTGAAAATAACCAGGGGCGGCTAATCCTGTTTCACGTCAGGGCCGCACTTTCTCGAGCCACAACGGACAAAAACTGTTACAAACGTACATCTAAACATACACGATGAAATCCAAGAAAAAAATTATGCCACGTAACAATCGTGTAAGTCCCATCTTAGCTGTAAATTGTCTGAAGTTTGTCTGATCAGATGTCAAAGTGTAAAACAGCACCTTTACTCATTCCTACATCTCTAAACGCTACTTGGATTCTGTGCTTGAAGCAGTGGCGTGAGTTGAGACTTTAGACTGGCGGGGCATTGACAAACAATATTATGAGACAAAGGTTAGAACAAAAAGACTGCTCAAAGGAGCAACCTGCATATGCCCTTTGGTGACCGCGCGAGCCGCTCTTGCGACTCTTCATCATGTTTCTGATCACCACTCGCCGACTGATTGCGCTAGAGAGTCAATGAAGACATCTTCGCCTGCGAATTTTGATATACAGTAGAATTTGTCTAATTCGTCATCGTTTAATTCGTCAATTCGCTTGATTCGTAACTTTTTCGTTGGTCCCGGCAGAATTTCTATCTTTTGTGTACATTTTTGTTCGTCAATTCGCTCAATCCGTCACCTCTTTCTATCCCTGAGAAGCGTTTTGTTCGGCTAATCCGCCATTTGCAGTTTCGGTTTTGAATTCAAAAAATCAAGGATCTTTATATGAGAATTGTTGCACCTCGCAATTTGTTTATCGAATTTATACACGATGTGCGAAGCCCGACCCGACTCCCCATTGAGAGAACGTAGAAAGTCTTTAAAGTTTATTAAAGATTTAAAAGGTGCTAGATTAAATTGAGGAGTCTAGATAGAGTAGAGGAATTAATGAGTTTAGTAAACCACTATACCGTAAACAACCATAACGTCATAAAGTTGCATTTTACTGCAAATAAAAGCACTATGTATACGAGTTACTATGATAAAGTATACGAGCTGCTATGATAGAGTTTTCACCTGTTTGCATAATTCATCAGTTCGCCTAAATCGTCACTTTTGTCTAATCTCCTTGAGGTGATGAATTATAGGCAAATTCTACTGTACTTTCTTTTGAAAAAAACAGTATGCACTTTCGGATTTAATATTTCCGGTACGGGAACTTATAACGTGATGCGATTACATCTGCTACATGCCACAGTAAAATCACACACGCGCAAAACTTGTATCATCAATTTGCTCTGCAGTAACCTATCTACGATGTCTAAGATTGTGATGTAACTGCTCCAGGTAGATAGCGAGTTACGATCATAAAGGCGATGCCATGTTTCTATGTGGCTCTGCATCCCCCAAAGGATTAAGTGACAAGCAGGGTTCCCACGCGGTATTGAAACAGTATTGAATTTTGAAATCGGTTTTCCAGACCTTGAAAAAGTATTAAATTTGGCCAAAGTTTACAGAAAATATTGAAAAAGTATGGAAATTCTAAATTCAGCCATTTGTTTATTCAAATTTTGTTCTTTACCACAACAGTGCTGCAGATGTGTTATGCATTGTGTTCGATGAACAAAATTTTTGAAAAAATTGAGCTAATATAACCGTATTGAAGTCTTTTAATTTGGTATTGAAAAAGTATGGAAAGTGTTTTTGAAAATTTGTGGGAACCCTGAGTGAGACCCAAAATGCGATTACCTTCTAAAAACTGTGTGCTTTCTTATCAGACCGATTTAGCGGCATCAAGATGAGATGACAATTAGAGATCGACCGATACGGCCATTTTGGAGCCGATACCGATATATCCGCCATTCGTGGACCGATAGCCGATAATAATCGATATTTCCAAAATTTTTAAATCTTGTTTTCTGCTTCATTATCAAAAATATAATGTATTCTACGCCTTATCTTTTTTTCAAAAATAAGAATTTATGAGCTAAAATTTTTCGAATTGCAGCAATTTCAATATTTTCCTACGATTTTCAATTAATCTGATTAATTGTCATGTTTTTGTTTCGGCTGCGATGGCTGACGCGTGCTCCATGGTTCATCTTGTCTGCTTGTTTATGAAAATACACCTGCTAGCGTTGCTGCAAGATAATTGTCTTGACTTGGTTCGTTGTGCTTTCTTGCGCAAGCTGTCTGCATGCGTGAGGAATGTATGTATAACAGCGTTTTGTCAGCACCTAAAGAGGCCGTTTTGGCCGATACAGATATATCGAAAAATCCAAATATCGGCGTCTATGCTTGATATCGGCCTAGCCCGTATATTGGTCTGTCTCTGGTGACAATTACAGAATCCTCAAATCATCCGTTTGCAAGAAGGTAGCCTGCCTCAACCATGCATTAAAAACAGCTACCAACACAATCGGCAAACAAGCAGGTAGAAGCAATTCATGCTAAACAAAGAAGCAAGAAAGAAAGAAGCACGTTCAAAACAAGTAGGAATAGACACGGTTATCAGTACGGTAAAATGCGTAGGAACAGCGTCATTGGATTGACGAGGAATAGCATGGAACGGCCAAACAAGTAAATACATAGGCATGAGGAAAAGCATGAAGAAGTGAGATGAATACATACGTAGAGAACACAACTGGCAACAAGGGTTAAGTATCAGAAAGCCATGCCAATGTGAAATATGCTTCGTGAGTGGTTATTTTTTGCAATCGCAACAAATTTCAGTGGTCCTGTGAAACATGTTATTATTGTCTGTTTCTGGGGCGGGGAAACACCCGGCTCTTTTGGTTTTCGTATCCGGCTCACCGAGCTTGTGGAAAAATATGTGGGAAGGTGTAGATTGCTGGAATTTCTGCAACTTTGATTAAAGAGTTTCCAAAAGAAAGGTTTGATCAATGCCGTCAATGTAGGTGCTACCTGACAATCTTTTTGGTTGCTTTATCATTCTTTGAACTATGTTTCATTTTTGTGTTATAAGCAGTCTGTGCCCTGGGTTTAGTAACCGGCGCCAGAATTTATAAAGACGATTACGCTTTTGAATAAGCGATGGAGTTGTTTTTGTTGATATAATTGTGTCTGTTTGCCGTTGTGCACGGTTAGATAAGCTTCATACAAGTAGTAGTTTGGCTCCGCATGCGTATCTTTGTTAAATGCTTGCTCCACTCATAACTTGTGCATAATGTTTCAAGTACTTCTAATTCTGCTGTTTGGTGTCACGGGGAACCGTTGTACATATTGTGATTTAGGAAGTGAATAGAGTTGCACGTAATGTCGGCTTCACTTTCAAGGAAAATTAATGAAGGTGCTTTCCAAAAGATTGGTGTGAAAATAAGCATTTTTTAATCAACCATTAATTTTTTTACAATAAGAAAATATCTAATGCTTTTGATATTAGACCTCAAACTTTTCCATAGATAATGGGCCGTTTGCGCGGCATATTTTATTTCCATGTGTTAATAGAGTGAGCGTAGCAAGTCAAACTGGTTTTTCTGGACATTAAAGGATGTTGAATCTTTTGCACTTTTCAAATGTAAATTTTTTTGACAACTTTTTGAAATTATGATTGCTCGCAAAAGTTTCAACATGAAACAGTGGTTCCCAACCTGGATCGAAATAATGTAGTAAGCAATTGCTTTACATAGTTAATGAATTCTGAGTTGTGTTATATTTATTTATAATGGATTTCGTCATGTCAAGGTTTTATGAACTCCTTGGGAAATCATTTGCGTAACAGTTTTTGTGATGTATGGTTGATAGTAAATTTATATTGTTAACATAGGACTTGCAGGTTTGGACTTTCTCTGTAAGTGGTGCATGACAGGTGCAAAATCTTAAGAACCATTGTTTCAGAAGATATTAAACTTTGTAAAGCAGAAGAAAAGGGTGTTAGTATTTGCCTGTTTTAAGGAGGATGCATCCGTAATGTGCCTACGAAGTGTTATTTTTCAAGGAAGAGAATTTCGTGGAAGAACTTGGACATCTTCACCTTAACTGTTTGTACCACTGTGCTAAAACTCTTTTCCAGGTCAGCCATGTCACGACGAGACTACTCCGTTAAACCGTGGACGGATTATTTTGAAAAGGATGAAATGCTCGCTGTTGGCAAAAATACGTTCAGTTTGTACAGATGCGGAAGTAGCGGTCCGCTGATCTTGTTTTTGCATGGTGGAGGATTTTCAGGATTGAGCTGGGCTTTGCTTGCCGTGAGTGTTTCACGATGTGTTTACGTGTAACCCTGTTTTAATGAAAACTCTGCAGATAACTCAACTGCTGTTGCTGTGATGTTCTCTTTGTGCCCAGCAAAAAGTTATTCAGGTCTTGTGCTTTTAACATATTGTTTTTTTTGGGGGGTAGTAACGCGTGTTGTTTTTCACGACGTCACTTTTTTTCACGTTTCACGACGTTTTATTTTATTTTTTTATTTTTTGGTCTACAACAGGTGCTTTTCCACAACGCTAAGAACGTGGCGAAAAATAACTCATGTTGCGAACCAAAGTAGTCAGTATACCAAAAGTATGAAACCTAAACAGCTTTCTACCTCTTGAGAATGTTCACAAAAATTGTAGGGTGGTTTGGGTGTGCTTCTCTGTCGGAAGCAAACGCTTTTTTATTTAAGCTTTTTTAACGCCCACTGTCTACGATATCTTGACCTTGTTTTTTTGTCTAGGAGTGAAAATCAGTAAACAAAGCAATAAACGTTGTATTCTTACGTATTCGTCTTCTTGAAAAAAGTATAGACGCCTAATGCTGAAAACTTGTGTATGGAAGCCGGAAAAATTCATGAGTTTTCAACAAAAAATGGGCAGTTGAAGTATAGGTAATCTACAGTTTCTATTTTCTGATAAAACACCCCTGAAAATTACGAAATTGCGTGTCAGACATATGGAAAGTTTTTAACGGTTTGTTTGACTGACTGTTTCAAACATTTTGCATGCGGCGTCGCGATCTTGGTACTGGTGGCAAAGCACAATACGAGGTCGTTGTTTTAAGGTTGCTTGATCTTGCGTTTGTGGCACAGTACTCCAGAATTCGTTACTTTTAAATGTTTGTTGGATTTGGTGCTATAGTTTGCACCAAGTCGTTTCTGCTGATTCTGTGGGCGCTCGCAACTCATGGCGTTTTTTAAAACAATGTTATTACAGAAAAATTTAACGTCATCGGTCGATTGTCAGTGCATCGCCCTTGATTTCCGAGGCCACGGCAACACGCAAACGGAAGATGATCTGGATTTGTCCGCAGACACATTGGCCAGGTTGGAGAAAAAATTGTGTGGCGGCTTGCGTTGTTTTAATAAAAATGACCCGGATGTTGCAATGACCCATACGACCAAAACGAGCTCGCGTTTGAAATTACTCTGCTTGTTGACTTCTTGTTTTTCGTTGCAAATAGAAGCCGTGTTTCTAAAAGATCTTTTTTAATTTGTTCATTGTTCATTGTCTCATGTTTTTCGGAGTTTCCTGGGTAGATTAAATGGCAACGCGGCCTAGACCACACGAATAAGGGCACCAAAGCAGCATGATATACTGCAGTAATTTTGCTACGCTGCGGTCTGCGTGATAAAAATGCAGAGTTGTTCGCTTTTGCAGCGATGTCTGTGATGTGGTGGAAGCCTTGGACCTTGATGAACGAGTCATTTTGATTGGCCACAGCATGGGCGGGGCGATTGCAGTTCGCGCTGCCGCTCAGAATCGCATTCATTCATTGGCTGCCTTGATAGTGATTGACGTCGTTGAAGGTAGAGCGTAAGAAAAATATGTGTGTAGTCGCGTGTGGCAATGCAGGATTCCTTTTTTTCTAAAGTGGCGTGGGATTTGTTTTTCAGAATTTTAAAGCAGGAGGTAACCAGCCAAACGTCACCTTTAAGTTTGAAACTCTTGCTAATTCATTTGAGCTAGATAAGCCCAAGCAACGTTTTCACGAAGCAAAGGTGTTCCGCTCTGAATCTTTTGTATTAAGCCGGCACCGTTAATTACACTTCGCTGGTCTAACTTCTGTCTGCGATTTATCTATTCTTGCTTCATGCATTGCAATTGCAAATTTCGTATTGGCCAACATTCGCACATTTATGAACATTCACGTGATTGCGATTCATCACTGATGTACTTATTCAATGCGAACTGCCAGAATGTTCGTAATTTTTGCTCAAAGAAGCATAAGCGAGCTGCATTTCATGCTCACACTCCACCCAGCGCGACCGGATATGAGGTACATTTTTTACCCTTGCATTTTTAGCCAGTTAATCACACCAGGTCTAACTTCGAAACTAAAAAAATTCTGTTACGTTTATGAAAACTTCCGCATGGATTCAATTGCAGTAAATCGTTCTTTTGTGCGTTTTGGTGTGCCATAACATTGCATTTTAGCCATTAGCATCAAATTTTTTTTTTGATTTTACTTTATATTATCAAACGATACTTGCACCAGACATGGGCTATGCTTGTGACTGGAATGATGGGTTATGCCTGGTTGTGAGTTGAATGAGTAAGCCTGGTTGTGAGATCGTTTGGTGAAAAGATGATAATTCTGCTAAAAATGCTTCCTAGCCTGTCAGCACGGCTTGAAAAATCAAAGTCGCGAAAGCTCAGACCGCAACTATACAAATTACACGAAAGTTTTAAGCACGATTTGTGTGTGTGTGTGTGTGGCAATACACGGGAGGAATGGTAACTTTGGCTGGAAGTGCTGTTAAACCAAAACCCCAATTCGCATTGGAAAAGATAGGCGAATCATTTTGGTCGGGATCTTTATGGGGCCATCATTTTAGTCTGGACACCACGAACCCGTGTTGAAAAAAGGAAAAGAAAATAGAAATCATATTAAAGCTAGCATTGAGACACTGTATAACAGGTTAAGAGTTTGAGACGACCGCACCGGCCTTGACCGTTATGGGATTTGGTTGAAGACAAGTGCTATGATTGCTGCAGTGTGAGGAAACGTTTCTAGCTTTTTCGCGTGTCATTCCTACCAGGGTTGTAAGTTGGGCAGGGCTTTTTGGGTCGCGCCGGGTGCGGGCTAGTTTGTCAAAATGTTTCTGGCCGATTTCGGGTCCGATTCGAAATGTTTTCGCAACGACGGACACTTTTGTTGCCAGTTACTGTTGAAGCAATCGAGAAGCTGAAATCTTCAATAAAACTGATTAATTATGATTTATTAGTCATGTTTACTTTGCTACGCCACCAATACCCGGCAGTTGCGCATATCTTGACTCACTCGGTAAATTTGGCTTTCGGGCTAAAATCGGGTTTTAAAAATAAATGTCAGGATCGGGCCGGGTTCCGGCTTCTGCTTTCGGGCTTGGTCCGTTTCAAAGCCTGATCCATAACACCCGTACCTGCAGAGAGTTTCGTTTAATGTCACGGATGGCAACCTTACCTGCAGCAGGGTATCCTTTGGCCAGCAGACGCCGAGGTTATTAAGTGCCAGGTTATTAAGTGTCACTGGCACCATCCATGACATCTATTTTCTATCTGATCACTGGAGTGTGGCGCTGCGGTCAACTGATTTTCTGCGTTGTGTTGGTGCGGGAAGCGCAGCTGCTTCGTCTCTCAAAATTTCTTCATGGAAGTGTGAAATCGCGCCAGGTTTCGTTATTGCAAACATGCAGTCGGCAAGCAGGCGTGTTTTTGCTGCTTTCGCCATCTTTGTTTCGTGCGGAGCGAAAAAGACGCGAACAGAGCTGGATGATCGACATTGATTCGGGAGAAACTATGTATGAGCGTATTCAAAACAGCGTTTGATCGAACGAAAACCTCGATCTGTAACCTGGACTTTACCCTTGCGATACGCTCTTTGCAACTGATGCTGAACAAATATGTGATGAACCCTTTTTTCGATTTCTATGCATTTTTGTACTTTTTATTCACGAACACGTTCCCGAGACTAGATGGCGCTAGAGAGCACATCGAAAGCCTGGCTTTGGGAAGAATTACAATACCAAAACTTTCGCCAACTTTCAGTTTTCGAAAACAAAGATTAGTTTTCGGTTCCTCGCAATTTTCGCAATAAGTGCGCGAGTTCGGGCGGCCTTACTCAGTTTCGCCGCTTACGTCACATTAACGGTGATTTCACACAGAAGCCGGCTTACGTCGCGTAAGGCTGAAGTTCTCATTTTTGACGCAGCATCTGTTTCGGTGCTGATGGCAGTTTCTGCTTTCTTGCGGTTAACGATTTACTCAATATCGGTTTGCCCGGCTGCCGTACGGTTTGCAGAGGCCAGATAGTCGCGCCGGGAGGAGTATGTTCTTCATTGTAGTCAAAGAAACCGGCAGACTGGTTTGGTCTTGTTTGGTGCGCTTTTGCAATGAAAGTAAATGTATTGCAGCCTGGGCTGCTTGTGCAGTCGGTGTCCCAGTCAGTCGGTAAGTACTGTGCACTGCGTGGGAAAAGCTGCTGCAATTGGTTCCTGATGGTGTTAGCAGGTTTTTTTTAAAGGAAAATGTTAGGTACCCGGTATGGATCTGTAGGGACCCGATTTCTCTGATTCTAGGAACCCGATTTTCTCCGATTTTAGGGACCCGATAATAATTTTCTCTGATTCTAGGTACCCGATTTGAAATTCTAGGGACCCGAATCGGGTCCAAAAATGCCTTGAAAAGGCCCTGGTTTTAGATAAGTTTGCTGCGACTGCTTTGTGCAGACAACCTTTTACTGTATTTACGCGGCATATTGAAAATGTTTTATTTAATGTTTATAGAGTTTAACTCTAAAAACTGTGTAGGCTGCCTGAGGTCCTAGTGCAGTAAGCTGACACTGCTGAGGTTTACCTACGCAAAGCCTATGCTCTGATAACAAGATACGAGCTCTTAAGTCACTTTGATCTTACCATGAGTATACAGCAAATTTCCAGAATTAACTGAACATCCCAGGTACAGTTGTGAATTCACTGTTCATTAACACGATTAACACGAGACCAACATTCAGCTAGGTGCTTTACAGCTGTTAAACAACCGCACCAAGTGAGTTCAGTGCGAATGTAATCGTATTTGCCGCACCGAACAGTGAAAGCGCCGGAATGTCAGCCGTAAGCCGGATCTTGCCATTATCCGTGTCGTGTGAAATCGCCCTAGCACTCGACGCTTTATGCAAAACTTCTGGCACTTACTTCCCTCTTATTCAGGTTGCCCTAATCATCAGCTAACGGGTCCATAACTTGGTACAAGACGCAAAAACAGACAACTCTTTCGTGATAAAGTCTCGTGGTGCAGTAAAATGTTCTAATGGTTCAGAGCGCAAGTTTTTTCGTTTTTTTGGAAAGCGAACATGCCTCGCTGCGGTAAAACTTTAGTGTCTGAGGAAGAAATTTCTTTTCAGCTCGAGCATGAATCGTTGTGTGCAGGTACCGCGCTTGAGTCTCTTCCAGCAATGCACGGAGTCCTGCAAAGTCGACCGCAGATGTTTCGCTCTCCGGAGAAAGCTGTCGAGTGGTGGTGAGCGAAGCCTGGCCGCACGTCGCATGTGATCGTTCCATGTCTGTTGCGTTTGCCTGATATGTTTCATGGCGAAACTTCCGCTTCGTTGGTCGTTGCTGAAGTTAGAGACTGTGCTCGAGGGTGCAACCGTAGTGCGGCAGTGTGATTGATTCGCTGTTTAGGTTATTTCTGTTTACTCGGTGTAACGACGGGGGGCACCGAAAAGTCCCAACAATGTCACAAGCACTTTCTTCAATACAGTAAATTTGCTTCCGAAAGAGCTCAGGTTCGAAAACGGGGTACCCAACTTGTTTCTTGCCCCGGTCGCCATCTAACCTCGTTACGCCCTTGTTGCTATTGCCTTTTGCCTTTGAGAAAATTCCCTACAAGGTCTGATACTACAATATTTTGACGATGTGTTTCGGAAAATTGCGATATAATGTTTTGCTTGTTTAACTTTATTGGCTTACTGGGATACTACTGCACTGAAAAGGCCAGTACACGCACACTCTGTACGCGCTTTTTACCTGATGCTATTCCAACAGGAAGAATTTTATAGATTTACGCAGCTTAGGATTTATCAGCTACAATGCGTTGGTCATCGCAGAACATCTCATTTAAGTTTTCTCACACAACCTGTCCGAGCTCTACGATTTTTGGGTAAATAATCAAATAAAGAAAGTACGTTTTACTCAGTTTTACTGCTCGCTTTAAGTTTTATTCGTTTTGCGCGATCGAGCACCACTAACATGTTCGGCTGTATACTTGAAAACACCCAGTGCAGCAGGTGTTAGCTGTGTTCATCTTTGCTAGAACGAGTCCCCCCCACTGTGACTGTTTATTGTGCGCACGATGTCGAGACCTGTCTCGGCAATTAGCAGGAGTTGAAATGTTCACGTCACAGTATCGCGACATCTTCGAAACGTCAGACCTTTTTTTACCATTACCGACCCGGGGCGGCTCAGAGTCACTCGTCGGAAGGATTTTTTCCAGTGGGAGGGGCAATAGCGGATTTTTCCAAGGGGGGTCAAAAGTGATAAAATTTAATTTACCCACTCGAAACAAGAAAAACAACCTTTTTTTGCTAAAATTTTAATAGGAAAATGTCAAATTTTCAAATCCAGGGAGAACCCAAGCCCCCCCCTTGTCCTCCCCCCTTCCGACGCCCATGACTCGCAGTAAGCACCACCACCTGCTGCAGCGTTTCGGGGCAGGAAATATCTTTGGCGTGTTGCAGTTACCGCTTAAACCTGTTTTGACTCGCAACGTATCGTTTCTCTGAGCTCTGTAAAAAGAGTGGTATAAGCGTTTTGTTCGGTCGTCCACTGGCGAGCATGAAGTTACTGAAGCAGGAACTAGTTATTGTAACGTTCCTTTTTCTTATTTTCCACAGCGTCCGGTCAGGATACGTGAGAAATCAGGAATCGGCGCGAGTCTCGATGATCGGCCAATTGAAACGGTTAGTCGCAACACGGCGATAACGAAATGATGTATTATTGAGAGCGACGTGCGTTCAATCGCTGTACACAGTTGCGGTGCTTGCTTTGGTTCGACACGTGCACAGGACAAAAACAGCTGCGCAACGAAATCGCACTTTCGGCGTGATAATTGACGAACATGCACGCGGCGGTGTGGCACGCGCGAGGTTCAGGAGACATGGCGAAATACCGACGACGTCTTGCAAAGTCAGATTGCAATGTCAGCACCGGAGGAACGCGAACAAACGATGAAATCGTTCTGAGTCACACCGAGCTGCAAAAGTTTAGGCAACAGTTTTTATCTGCAATCCTCTGACAACGTTGAGTCACGTCGTGTCTACAGCAGTCGAATGCCTGCAATCTAAATTTGGTAAGCATTGTCAGCAACAAGTTCCGGTTCGAAACAAACGATCAAGCGGTTGTTTGCTGCTGGCCAGGGGGATGCGCTTGCTAGAAAACACAGGACATCCCAAAAACAAGAAGTTCATAACGAGGCCAGTGCGAACGCGCCAGTCACAACGTAAGAATATTACAACGTTTCTCGACAGAGTTCAACATGAACCATTTGCTTCACAGTTGCGTTTCTAATAAAAAATTAGAATCGATAACAGATTGCTGACGTGGAACTCGCGTAAATTGAAACAATTAAGATTTCCTTTCCTGATGTACCAGGCGCTATTTTCAGATGTTGCTGCTCCTTTTTTTTGTTTTTTTTTTCAACTTTGATTGACTTTTTTTGTTTGCTGATGACAGTAGGAGCAGCGCAGGTCGCCGCCAGTCTTACCGAAAGAAACTAATTGATTTTCGTTCAAATCAGGGGTATCGAACTCAAATTGCTCCGAGGGCCAAATGAGGACTTTCAAAGTAACTCGAGGGTCGCATTATGACACTGACGCAACAACAGCTGTACCTGAACGTTGCTAGATGCAGCTTTTACATCTTGTTTCTAGCAAAAGGTATCGTGAGTTGCAGGCAAATCATTTCTAGCCGTCTCTACGTTCGTTTGAAAGTTTGTTTACTCGCTGGTCGCGCACTTTTGAACACCGGTGAACAAACCAAATAACTTCAATGTTGATTATTTGAAAACTCCCATAAAGCATCGCGGGCCGCACAAAATGTCGTCGCGGGCCAAATGTGGCCTGAGGGCCGCGTGTTTGAGATCCTGGTTTAAACGCATGTTGCGACAACTGCATAAGTGATGTGGACACTCAAGCGACCTCTTCCACGCTTTGGGTGAACCTGCCAACCGTTTTTGTACGCAGCGACTGTAACAGGCATGGCGGTTGTTTTTTAACTTTTACAGCTATGCAATGATATTGTGACTTTGCTTGGTTTGTCTGCTCAATTATCGTTCTTACTTTTTCTTGAGGACAGTCAGGAAGCACCGCCCCACCAATTAGTTTGGCGCGGTTGCGATCTTAGGGGTATTTTCTTGGACTAGACCAAGGGGTATTTTCGTGGACTAGAACTCAACCTCGGTCGTAATTGAAAGCTGCAACGTTAACGAGCATTCGCGAAGCGTGCACGCTTGCCCTTAACTTGCACTCGACAAAAGAAAGGGTCTCTCCAATTTGCAAACATGCCCGGGACCGTGACACGGTTGAGCCTGACCGTGCGCGCGCGCTGCTGTCCGCAAAACATGTTTCGTAGTTGAAGGTCGTTGACGAATGGCGGGCGTGAGCGCGCGCGGTCGCACTCCAGCGCTTTTTCCTGTTACGGAGATTTTTTCAGTCGCCACTGCAGCGGCCACAACAAAAAAATAGCTTTTCGGTAATTCGGTTGAAACGCGGCGTGTGCTTTTGTGAGGGTCGATGGGGAAAGCGCGGATTTTGACTCGCCGTGGTCGCGGACCTCACGTGGCTTTCGTCCAATGAGCGGTGTGGGTGAAACGAAGCAGCAATTCGCTAAAATTGTCCCGTGACAACCCGGCGCGCCTCTTCTCAGCAGTGGTTGGAGGTGTCCATCCTTCATCGCTCTTGATCCGATTCCGTTCCGTTTTTAACCTCCTCGTCACTATACCGCAATCCGTTGGAACGGTGGTTGCTGTACTTGATGTGGTTCTGCACCCAGGTGTGCACGTCTTGCAACTTGCTCTGGTGGTACTGCGGGTCTTCGCTCAACGACCTCTGGCACGCGTCGTCGTTTTGACGCAGCGACGTGGTCGACGCTTGCGAGTCCGAATGTTTCCTGCTCGCTGTGCTGGTCAGGTCGGACGATATTCGCCTGTAGAGGTGGCGGGACACGTCGTAGGGCTGACTGCTTCTTTTCATCAACATTTCCCGATGCCACTCGCCAGTCATCGTCTTCAGCTGACTGCAGTGATAATAACGTTAGCGTTTTAAAACACTTTCTTATAAGCGCTCGGCAAGTAAAACAACCTCGATTCAACAAACACAATTACTGGCCCATACTCTGATCAACAACTGCGATTATTAGATCGTAGTTTGCTCAACAACTCCGATTATTAGATCGTTGCTTGATCATACTAGGCGTCTTTTTGGCGCCAGGGCGCGAATCATACCGAAAATCAGATTAAAATCTTTGAAAAGCCGCCCTTTGTCTACGTAGTGCTAACGAAGTTTGCGTAAACGTTCGCGACAAACGTCAAAAAAGCATATTTTAGTTTTAAGAGGTAAAAAACCAACCATTCCATTTGCGGACTCCGCCTGTCGTTGAGTCGCTCGAGTTGAACTCGGACCGCGATTTGTTCCAACCGGCGCTCTTCGCATTGCTTCACGCGTTCGTTTCTACGGAGCACCTGGACGTTGCATCAAAGAGCGTCGTTTCGCGGGCGAACTTTTTGCTTTGTATCAACTTTAAACCACGATAGAAATTTATGAAACTTTCGAGGGGCGCCCGACGACACAACCTCTTTTGCAGGTTTTTTTCGGTGTCCCAGCGCCTTAATTTGATTTTTGCATGAAATTGTTTAATGTTTGTGCCAATAAACTCTCTCTCTCTCTCTCTCTCTCTCTCTGTATGCTTTCACTTAAAATCGCTGGTCCGTTGTTAAAGTATTGCCATATGTGCGCGAAATCATCTGATCAGAGAGTAGTGACGCAATCGCAATATGGCCAGCTGGAGTCGTGCGTAAGTTACATACGTTGGTAATTCCCGACCTATAGTTTAGTGGTATAGCTTAAGTTTTGTTCCACGTTTCTTATCTTTACATCGTAAAAGGTAGGGAACACGACCTAAGGAATAATAGCTAAGTCTAGCCACTAAATCAATAATAACCAAGTTCTTTGCCACTACACGGTGTGCATGAGCACAGCTATTCAATCCCGGTTTAAACCACGGCACAAGAGCGCTGCTGTTTCCTGTTACTCTTACTTACCTCGCTTTCAATGAAAGTGAATAGAGTTAACATTTTGGTGAAGTTTCGAGGAATCGCACTCGCGCTTTCAGCAAACGACGTTATTGCTCACCGAAACTGAACTTCGTCGTTAACATTGCAAACGTTTTTACGCGTAGTGGTTACAAGCTTTCACGGGTGTTGCAGTGCATAAGCACGTACAGCAGTGGTGCTCAACATTTTGGCTCGTGGGCAACATTTGTTTTTCAGAAACCCTTCGCGGGCCACAAGAATTAATAATCTCAATAAAAATTCTCTTAAATGATTAAAGAGTTAAGTTTTCTTTCCAATGAAAATTGCTTCGCGGGCCACTCCAGAGGGCTTTGTGGGCCACGGTTTGAGCACCACTGACGTACAGTATAGTTGCCATTGATTAAATTCAACTATGGAAAGCTAAAGCGGATCGCTTTCTTAGATTTGCGTCCGTGTTGTGATCATCCACAAAAATCCAACAACTCTTCAAATTTTCACCCTTGCCATTAAGCAACTTTTTCTTGCAATTCAGCCTCTCATTCTTCAACCAGCGCACCGACTTACCTGCAACATGGCTGCTTTCTCCCAGTCTTCAATTTGGCTGAGATCGATTGGCATGTTGGTGAAAGCGACAGAGCAGCAACACAAGCTGAACAGCACCCTTAATAGTTTTCTGCGCATACAAGCAACAGACGTGATAAACTAAAATTTGTAAGGAATTTTCAATGACAATTACCTTGGGTAACAATCACTGTCAAAATATATAATTTTTTTTCAATCACAACAGCAGTATGTTTTTGTTTGCAACGAAATCGTCACAGTGACTGTTTGAAGCGGCGGATTTAGAATCGTGTTTCCGGAACAACACTGTCGGAAGTTAAAAGCATTTTTTGTTGGTGCCGTTGTGCAAACTCCTGTCGTTTCCAAACCAGCGTCAAACTAATTTCCACGTAACGCCACATCAGCATCATATTTGCTGTCGAAGAACCAGTTGCAACAGTTACAGACGGCGTAGATGTGGGTGAAGTGTCCACTACACCACAACAGCAATTGCAGTTTGCCGAGACTGGGCATTTTACGATGTGTTGCCTGACTGGGCATTTTGCAAAAACAAAGGAATGCACGAGTTTGTAAGTGCACCCAAACTCATGCGCGATTGCTTGATTACACAGGGTCAGTGAACTGCAAAGCAGCATAGACGTATTTCAAAACACGTCTTAAGCTCTTGAGGGGAACATCAAATGACGTGGCATTCAAAGAAAGAAAAACGGTTTGACTCAACCCACCCTTCAAAGAAAAGCGATTTGACTCAACCCACCTTGCAATATGCAAGTGCTTGCAAATTAGTTATTTATCCCTAACGTTTTTGTCAAAAGCTTCGCGGGCGGACGCAGTGTCATTCAGATATGTGAGACAGTTGGAAGAGAAGTTTAGATGTCCGGAGGTGATGCATAATTTTCTGCAGACAGGAGACATCAACACCGTAACCTTTGCAAGCGCTGAAGTCGTGAAACAATTGACTGGAACCAACGGCGCCTCCAATGCTGATCTATTGACGTCGCATAGGTGCTTTTCAACTCTGCGATTTCGACCAATTATTAAAAAGTAATTGAATTCGAAACGCTGTATCTTGACGTCACAATCACTCGTGACGCTTATACGCTTCGAAGGTGATAACGAAGATACAGCTAGAAATAATTGAAGAAAATTGAGCAAAGTTTTTATTTCAGAAGTGTGTATTAAACTATAGTAGCCCTACGCATTAATCGGTACACAAGAAGTAGTTCGCAGTTTCAAAAAAGTTGGTGACCCCTGAGTTTAGAGAGTTCCTCACAATGATGGATTTCCACAAATGCGCCCTGGTGATTTCCAAAGAGAGCCAATTGCAATAGCCTTTCATCCGCAAGTTAAAGGCCGCGTGCGAAACGTTCGAGCTCTGCCTTATGCGCTCATAGCAGCTCTTTTGGTCCAAGGATTACCGTGCTCAAATCTCTGCGCCCTAGGCGCCAAACCAAATCTGATGCAACAGAAACTGCTGTTCATACCAAGTGGAAGGGTGTTATCTGGCTATTGGTTTTATAATTTCTTGCTACTGTTGGCACGCCGCCGGTTTGCTACTGTTGGCACGCCCCCGGTACACGTACTGTAGACCCGCGTCACATCTGCACGACGTAAAACAGCAAGGCCTGCTCTCTTTGTAGGAGGCCTTGGTAATGGTCGCGGATTTAGTTTGCTGATTTAACACTGCGGCGTGCAATGCGACGTGACAAATGCAGTCGTAATGTAAATTGCGCGCTGTGCTCGGCTAGCGAGACTTGAAATGCGCCGAAAAAAAGTCACGCGATTGCTGGTGATCGATCGTCCGCACTTGAACGTACGTGAACTAAGCCTCTGAGATACTTTCGCGTACTAGCACGTTTCGCGCGTAATTGGCAACTTCGGTTATCATGCTTACCCCACGACAACTGCTTTCATCATAATCCCTCCTGTGACGGAGTGTGCACGTGATGCTGAATAGAATGCGAAACGAGAATTTGGTCGACAAAACGTAGCAAAGGAAAGACTGGGCGTCGTCTAGACCTTTCGATAAAGGTAAAGAAACCGAAGTGCAAGCCGCCCTTGGTTGTAGGCTGCACAAAATCTTGAAGAAAAACATAAGCCGCAGCTCACAATCTAATAAACACGGTAACCACGTGCTTAAAAAATACTGTAATCGTAACCACCTAGTAACTGCAACTACCGCCATTGTACGGTCACTGCCACAACAAACAAGCCGTCATCGCAAAGCTGCAAACTCTAAAGAAATTTGTAACAAGCAATCCGCCTGCATAAAAATTTATCTTAATGTAAAAGAAAGGCGGCGCCTGCTGCATGACTATGGGATTGTTTGTGCTGACAACGCAATAGCGGCGATTATTTGGCGTCACGGAGGCATTGGTTCTGTCACATGACACAGGTCTCCACCACAGAATCCTGGGCACCAGACGTCCGCACGGTCACGCGTAGAAATGTTACCGTAACTGCGAGTTTCTGAAAGAATTTCTGGCTACGACTTAGGGCGCGACAAGTCGTAGCCAGAAATTCTTTAAACAGGCCTTTGTCGCCAAGAACCCTGGGTACGTTGCGGCTGCCTCGAAAAAACTTTGCTGGAGCCTTGGGCTTGGGTTTACCGTCGTGTTCTGACGCTTCAAAATTGAAGTTCTAGAGCTTCAGTATGTTTCCCGCTAACAGCCTGCATTTGTCCAAGTCGTCGCGAAAACTGATATGTGACTACTCTGAAAAACAATGCGTCTGCCTTGCTGTCCGAAAACACCGGCCTGACTCGAATAAACGAAATGCTGAGGAGCCAGATGTTTTTCGATTTCAGTTCCGCCGTTTGTGGTTCAAGAGCAGATACTGCGCCGTGAATGGTGTTCCAGCGACAATCAAAGACACTAGGTTTGCTTCAAGGAATCAGCCGACTGGGCTCTGCTTTCAAGGCTTTGCGATGATTCAGTCGTGCACATATCTGTAAGGCGAGGCAGTTCAACTTATCAGCAAACGTTTTTAAATAGGAAATCGATTTCACGTAAAACCAACGCACCCTCTTCGGCAAAATCGTGCACATCACTGCCAACCAACTGCACTGAGAATTGTTTGCTTTCTGATGCGTTCATTCATTACCGGCACGAACACGTGTGATTATGAATTCCAATAATGCACGAATCGTGACGCAGAAAGCAAGAAAGTTATCAGTCCCGTTACTGTTGATGGTATTTCTCTGTAAACTGGCTCGATCATAAAAGCAGCCACTAATCTCTGCTGGCAGCTGCGACACGAATCAAATGCGTGCGCGGAGTCCGCTCAGTTTCGTTTATACACCTGGTTTTGTAATCCTGTCGGTGTGTCACGAGCTGTACGCCGCGGGCCATGCGACTGCTTTCGCAGTGATTGCTGCACTGCATGGTGGCGAGCCAATGGCAGCCCCGCGAGTGCACCCACCCACCGAACCGAGCACGAACCCGGACAGTACCGTTTTTTAAGTCTTCGGCATGACCCGACCGGGAATCGAATCCGTCTACCAGCTTGGGTGGCGCGTACTCAACCAGCTGCACCACATTGCCAGTACTGTTTTTTCTTTTTCAGTAACGCCCAATTAAGGCAGTGACCTATTTCTGGTAACTGCCGACATTTCACGTCAGCAGCGTAAGCGAAGCGTTCTGTGCCCGCAGAGTTCTTATTTAATGAGATGTCCACGTCCCTAAAAATCTGCACGCTCCACTAGCACTTCCGCTATTCGCATGCGAAAGTGACGTCTTTATTGCGTTGCTGAAGAACGCCGAGGCTGCAGTTGTTTGAAAAAATACTACTGATACGCCGTATTTCGCGCAACGGTTTGTCGTCACGACTATTTTATTAGAAAAATTCGCGCAAAATGTGCGTCGCCCGATTGGTTCATTACAATCGCTCACGATACCGAAACTGATAGTCTGTAGTCGCGCAATTGCTGTCCTGTTTCTGTTTGGCGGTGCACACAATTTCCAGTATATTGTCGGTCAAAGGAATCTATCTCAACACTTAATAATGTTCAACTGCGCAGAATATTTTCATGCATTGACGTTCTTCCGGTGCTTGACAGCGTTGACTCTCTAGCGTTCAAATATTGTCCTGCTTCGACTGAAGTTGGCCCTGGACTCCTTGCTGCACCGGCAGTACTCGCTTTATATCGCCTTATATCATCGTCCACGCTGCGAGGCGCAGTTTTTTTCAAAGCGAGCGGTAAATAAGGAACTTGCGAAATTCGCGCGTGACGAAGTTCGGTGAAGCCAGTCACGTTATCAGAACTTCCATTCTCTGCGAAACGTGGCTCTCTTCTATCAATCATAAGCTGGCGAAATGTCGCACGAGCGGATGCTTGCGCCTTTTAATCAGCGAACAGGCGCGCCATGAAACTTATCCATTCGAATATTTGCCGCTAACGTCTGCGCCCCGGCCACCTCGAGCCGTGGTGCGGTGTGCTTTGGGATAATTGTTTTACTTGAGGATTGTTCGACTATTGAGGCAGTAAAAGACGAGTATGAGTGACCTGGCATTTCTAGGCATCGGGACTGAGTTCAACCGGATCGTGCGCGGTGCGTCAAAGTGCATGTCCTCTGTCGCACTTTGTAACGCAGCGACACCCTTACATCAATCATATTTTTAACTGAAGAGATGCACCGGCGAATCGGTGTGAAAAAATACGTATGCTGATTTTGCGTCGCTGGAAAAACAGTTCAGTTTTCAGTTCAGCTTATTTATGCATCTCGACCAAGCACAAAATACTTTATCAGGAATACAGGGACAGGAAGCGACGGCATTAGCTGTCATTTACGTCACTGCCCCACTGGAAAAAACAGCCGATGCGTTCGACAGCTTGCTGGTAATGTCATATGCTGTGACAAAAAGGAAAAAGGTGAAAGTGAAGTGGTAAAACGAAATTGTTAAATTAGGTGTATGTTCGAATTCTGAATACCTTGCCAAACCTTCGCCCACAAATCAGCTAAAGCAGATGATCAAAAACACAAAGAACAACAAAATATTGTCAGCGATAACCGCAAGTAGTTAACCAACTACCTTAGTTAGCTTTCATTGCCTCTCATAACTTTTGGCTGATGCTGAACTTGGATTCCGTCCACCGAACTTTCTCGAAAAGACAACAACGAATATTGGGAATTTTTTCCCGAAACAGGGAATGCTGAGCAAAAATGTTTTCAATATACCTGTGTTAGTTTCGATCGGATCACTTTCAACTTTGAAGCACCTGACGTTTGAGTTGTTTTGTCACTCTCACAATTTGAATTTGAATTTAGTTTGGTATTTGAAAGGCAAAGAAAGCTTTGACCGGAGTTTACTATCAGACGCTTGCGCAGTCCCGGATTCCCCGTCTAGTCTTTCGAGGCTATAGCGCAGATCGGCAGAATTTCCAGGGGCGGCAAACTTTTTTCGAAACGTTTTTTTCAGTTGCTGTGATTAGGCATTTTTTATAAGGGACGGAAAAATGTCTATAGCCTGTGGGCGGTCAGCACTAAAAATCCTGATCTGCGCTTGCGCACACATTCTTGCAAGCCAACCTTTGGCGAACTAAATGTATATCATCACTTGGCTGACTTTGGCTTAGTTATCACTCTTCAGGAAGTTGTTTCACCGTCGTGCAGCAACAAGAGCTACAGGAAAACTATTGCTCAATACGCCTTCTGTCTTGAAAAAATGCATGCTGGAAGTATGGTTCGTGTTGTTGAGTAGGCGCCGACAAAGAGTAGATGGTAAAGGTCCGATTTAAAAAATTCTACCCTTCAAAGCACAAATTTTTGTATTTCTCGATTTCATTCCAAATCCTACGATGTCTCACCAGATTCAGTTGAAATAACGCGAATTGCTTCACTCGTTAAGCTTAAGCAATTCTAAAAATGTGTCCCGAACTTACAAGACTGAAACAAACAGTGTTTGAAATACAAATGTGTGGATTAGAATATCGACATTGGGCCAAAATGGAGTATTAAGTGTCGATTAAAATAACGTATTCGTACATCTATGGTCGCAGCAAGAAGTTTCTCGTGAGTGCACTAGCACTTCCGTAGCGCGACTGTACAATCGTAGCTGTAGCTGTAGGGCAGTGATTCTCAACGTGGTCCAGGTGGACCTAGCTGGAATTTTTCGTGGTCCACAGAGTATTCCACAAAATAGCCCGTGAACATGCCCTTGAGTTCACTTACCTATGTGCAATAGAGTTTCAACTAGTTGTCCATGAGGTGTCAGCATAATAAAGTAAATCATCGGATATTTTTTTAAAAAGATGGTCCGTGAGCCAAGAAAGGTTGACAACCACTGCCGCAGGGGAGCAAAAAGGTATGGGGTGCGACACATTTTTGCCTGAATTTTCAGATTCTTGTCCGAAAAAACAAGTGTTGAATTATTGCCAGTGAGCAAAACCAGCACAAGTTAGCAACAAAAAAATGCCAAATTACATTTCAAAATATGCCAAATAGCTTCAACCCTGAAGTTTCTGTAAGTTTAAGATCAAAGCAGCCAGGTTTTGAACAAATGACAACATCTTATGCCAACACCATTGATAAAAGACCAAAAACATGGCAGATTATGACGCATGACAAACAGCGGCCAGATTTATGGCATTTGTTTATTGTAAATAATCCACCTATTTGCACTGTTCCTTTTGTAAAACAACCCAGTTTTGCTTTACTGGATACATGTGAAGATGATAATGGTTTAACAAACTAAACGCACGAATTGACATTTAAGCATATAATACTCCCTCATGTTCAATATTCGTATGCCCCCTTTTTGTCAATTGGCGATGATCTTTTAAATATTTGTTGCCATTCCGTTTTACCCAATCGTTTAATCCTATTTTTGAAGACGCATCTATTTATTTACCGACTTGTGCAGCCCTTTCCATCGTTCACCATACAACTATCCCTAGGGTACGTCAGCAACATCTAGTCCAGGGGTCACCAACCTTTTTGAAACTGCGAGCTACTTCTTGTGTACCGATTCATCCGAAGGGCTACTAGTTTGATACACACTTCTGAAATAAAATTTTTGCTCAAGTTTCCTTCAATTATTTTAGTATTGATATTCGTTAATGTGAAGATATTGATCATGCTGATGTTATTTTTAGAACAGGCCGCGGGCGACCTACATGGTCCTTGCGGGCGACCTGGTGCCCGCGGACACCACGTTGGTGACCCCTGCTGTAGTCAGACCTCAAGACCGCCTTTCTGCTTGCGCATCCAACTCACCGCTTTGGTTGAGTCGCAGCCGCATTGCTCGTAGCTGTGATTTCTTAGATGTAGTTTCGTTGCTCTGTGATTGGCGCAAGATAATTTTTCAGCTGAAGTGAAAGCAGCTTCATGAGAACGGCCTCGTGTTTTCCAGTTTTTAGTTGTTGTAGCGTTTGTTTTGATTTCTTCATTTTAGTCTGGAGATGCCTTGCTTTGTTTTTTTTGGTCCTTCAGCAATTTACCCGTAAGCATTTGCTTGCAGGCTTCAGGGTTGGGGATGCGTGCAGTTACGTGAAATCGATTTCCTCTTCTAAAAAAATTTGCTGATTCATTCGACTGCGTCACCCTTTGCGGAGATCAATTGCTTGCAAACTTGTTTACTCTCCTGGAGCATTACGCTTCCGCTCTTTTGTGTCTTTTGTGATGAAACAAGCGAGGAATCTATCGCAAATTTTTAATGGGAAATCGATTTCACGTAACACTACGCATCGTCCGTCCTTAAATCTGAAATCAATCCTAACAGGTGAAATGTTGAAAGGCCAAAACAAGGGCAGGGAAAGCAAACAACCTCAAGACAGAAGCTAATAAATCGCACAACGCTAACCGCGACAATTAAAGCGTGAAATTACGTCTTACTCAAATAATTGCATTCTCTGAGCTTCAAAAATTACTGCGAAAGTAACATAAACTTAATCAACACTAAAATACGTCTTTCTCAGATCAATGCATTCACTCGAATTCCGCGTCATTGATCAAGGCAACGCGTCCATTTAAAGCTCGAAACAACACGCCGTATGGTTCAGAATTTCTGCAGAATGCGTAGACAAACTGCATTTGTAGCGATGGCAACCAAGCGTGCGCATTTGAAAGGCTGTGACGATGAACAGCGCTCGGGACAGCAGCAAATTCTATCTCACGCGGGGAGGGATCGTGTTGTAAATATTAATTTGTACGTCAAGTTGATGATACCTTTTACCTTCACAGTTATTCAGAGAATGAAAGTTTGGTTGTTCAACAAAAGTAACGGTGTAAGCTTTATTTATGTAGAGGTGGCTTCTTTAAGATACCCTGAAACACGGAATAGTGCTTTCTGATAAGAAACTACTGCTGTTCTACTCATGAGTTTGAAAATGTTGACTGCTGCGGTGCGTATCACTACTTGTCGTGTAATCGCCAAGCTATCCTCAGGAAATAAACACGTCGTGCATGCATAATCCAAGACTCTGCACTTAAAAGGAAAGCAGCCACAGGCAATAAAACAATATGTCGGTTCCATTGGCAGTGTGGAGAGCCCGCTGAGCGGCGACAGCGCATCGCCTACTCGGATCGACGGAGCGATACCAGCCATCAAAGAAGAAGACGAAGGGAACGCAGAGAACGAAAGTGAAGGCAGCAGGTTGCGTGGGTTGCATTAGATGTGCTCTGTCGCTCAAACATGTTGCCGCCTGGGGAATGCTATGCCAGCTCCAGAGTTCCTTGAGTTTGCTAGCACAGTGGTTCACAGCCGAGGTGCCACTCTGTTTTTTTTCGGTCATAGATCGAAATGCTTTTGAAATGGCCGAAAAAATTGGTAAGTTGTTTCGGTCAGAATGTTTGAGAATATAGGCTAATGAGCACTGTTGTGTTGAGTTTTAATACAACTGTGAGACAAATGACCGAAATTCTTCAGTGACCAAAATGTCTCAGAAAAAAATGACCGGAATGTTTCAGCGAAAAAAAAACAGATGCCACTTACAGTAGTCAGGGTTGCCGCATGATGGTTCGTTCTTTCAACATATCATTAAAAATGCATTTTTAATCTGTCATCGAACCTCAAAGCAAATTGCTATGGTTTCACCACTGCATGCCGCAAATTATGTTTTTTCTGTAGGGTTGCCGCAAGCTTAAAAAGTTTGGGAACCACTGGTCTAGCGTTTCTTAACGCCTGCTGTGCTGTCGCTTTGCTTAATAGCGCTAGGCAGTTAAATCGCAAAGCTCGTCAATGTGGAAAAGGTGACTGTTGAATTAACTCATTTCCTCTGGATAACTTGTCTGTCAGAACTGCGCAAGGTTCGAGATATGTTGGGATTCTTATTTGTGAATTCTTGCCGCCTCAGCCTTCCCTGCCGTCTATCTTCTGCGTTTCGACACAAAACTTCCTTTGAGCTGCGGCGAGCTTTTCACAGAAAGTAAGCCGATTTCAGATCCCAAACCTAAACATATTCGCGACCGAGCGGAATCCGCCTCAACCGAAAGCGCAGCGCGTGGCTCGCGCGCCGATGTCGTTACATCACGGGAAACGAGAGCTCGAACGCGCTCGAGCGGAACCACGCCGTCTTCACGCGATGGCGCTCGGCACGCGCGCACTGTTCGCAGCGCGTCGGCGATGGATCGAGTCAATTGTGAATCACATTGAACACCGGCAGCTGTTGGTTCGATACGCACGCCGTTTGGATTTCCGTAGGACGGCTTGGAACGTACGCGACTGCCAGCTGGAAGCATTGATTGGTTCATCAGCATTTAAAGCAAAATTTTACGCTACAAAAACTCAACATGACGTTTTTGCTCCGGCGGCATGATTGAGACAATTTGAACTTAAGCGGGTCCTGGTCGCCGTTCGTATGTTTTTCTTCTACTCTTGTTTTAAATTAAGGTCAACATTTCGCCAGTAAGTTTTTCTTGCTGCTTTTGCAGGACTGAAGATGTGTCTAAATACACGAAACTAGTTCCCTTGTGAAATAAATTGCAGATGGATTCACTTGCGTCACTCCTGTGACTTACAAATATTAAAACATAGGTATTTAAATATTAATACATCGATTATGTATTGTACAAGTTCGAATCGAATCATCGCAACAGTACGAAAGTAGAACCAAGCAGGCAGGTTCCTCGGGCGCTTGCCGCGAGGCCTGACCTTGTTTTATTGGGGGTGACGGGTATCAGGAAAAGCGCTGAGAAGCGTGAATTGACGCATTTCCAGGTGCATTTCTTGACGCACTTCCAGGTGATGTGCTCAGAAAAAAAGCCCTTATCGTGTTTTGCGCATTGGTTGTTAAATGGAGCATTTAAAGGTAAGAAATAGACGAAGCGCTGCTGCTACCCCACAACTTCTGTTGCTGGCCAAGCCACGACCAGCGCTTTATTGCACAACGCGGCCTGAGACTTCAGTCGCTTTCTTGCCATCTTTCTAAATCCTTCACTAACGCGCTGTGTGTCGATTCGGGCTCAGCAGCCATTAGTGTTTGTGTCGTCACAAATGCGTATTGTTCCTCCCACAACGCAAACATACACGTCCATTTGCGAACGGCCATCTGCTCGGTATGACATCAGCGTTTCGCGTGTCCGCCTTACCAGCTGCCGCCCTTGACAAAATCCGATAAACGCCCGACGATGTCTGTACCGATTTGTGGTCATTCGCGGAATTGTCTCACCTCATACTAACGCGCAAGGGCGTAACGTGGTCAGTTGGCACCCGGGGCAAGGAACAATTTATCGCCCTCACGTTCGAGCCTGAGGTCTTTTGGAAGTGAATGTGCTGCATTGAAGAAAGTACTTATGACATTGTTGGGAATTTTCGGCGCCCCCATAGTGATTCGGCGCCCGGGGAATTGTGCCCCCCTTACCCCCTCGTACGCCCCTGTTAACACGCATCTCGTTTTGTCATGCATTGTCCTCCAAGTCGTGCGACGCGAGCGGAGAAACAAAAAAGTAGGCTGTTCATACGATAAAGAACGGGAACCCCCTTGTTTTGTCACAGTCGATTCGTCGCTGCACGCTTCACGCCAACATTTTATGACCTGTTGCTGAAACACTCGTCATACTCCTTATAAAATACCTCGGCAAGGGACTGTCTGTGCTATGGCGTGGTCCAGCTTATTTTTGTCCATGTTTTTTTCTCGTAGAAAATGCTGTTCTTGGTTTTACATCCAACCAACACCCTAAAAGCAGTCTGCTTCGCACAACACTTGTCGCTCGAACAAGTTCTCAGATTTAACTTTTTTGGACAAACCTTTAAAACCAGCGGGACGGTGGTCACTGCTAGTAACAATTCATCATCCCCGGTGTCACTTACAAGCGGTCTATATTTACTACTACTTACCGAACACCTCACCCAGGAATGAGATCTAATACTACCCTATTGGACCCGCACAATGCCATGCAATAACCACACTGTGTCAAGATTTCAAGAGTGCGTAGGTAATGCTACTAGTTAGGCCCAGGTATAGGCCTGATCATTCGCACAATCGGCTGGACACCTTCGTCAATGGTGCTGTCCCGTTTAGAGATTGTTCCTTATGAAAAGCGTTGGTGGTTACGATGCCACGGTAAAATATGTCAGAAGTTCAAAGGCAGCAAGTGCGGCGACTGCTGTGGAACGGAGTCAAATGAAGTTTGGCAGCTGCAAAAACGCAAGGATTAATTGTTGAAACAAAAGCACTGTAACATGCTCTCAGCAAAGAGCTCCGTGCACGAAAACCCATCTCAGATAAAACAATGTCGAAGTAGTTGCGACAGTAAGCAGCACACCCTGACCTGCGCTGATACGACAGCGAGGGCGAATGTTGAGCAGCTTAAGTCCTTCGACCTGGAGCTGATTTTGACGGTCGCTTTCTAGCGGATGTCATATGATCACAAAACGCCAACAGATCAGGCCCGCAGCCACGTGGAGCGTTCGGGGCGACTGTCCCCCAAATTTCGTTGTGCACATATTTTTTTTATACGGTTTGTTTTAAACATATAATAAAAACAAAAATATTTTCCCCTAAAGTGCAAATTTTCCCCGTCCAAACCTTAAAACTTGGCTATAATTATGATTGCTTCGCATGTGCAAAGCATTACTAAAACATGCTTTGTGAAATTTGCTTCTAACTCCGCTGATTACAAGAAGCCAGAGAGGATCATTACGCATGGTAAAGAAATGTATACTTGTGATGAAAATAATTTATGAGTCCCCCTGCACTTGTTCGTTTTTTCTAATTGAATAACTCTTTGGGTGGCGATTACCAACAATGTCGCAAACCTTCGCTGCCTGTAGGTAACGCAGGAAGAGAATACGCAGCTGTGCGCTCTTTTCTGACTCTAATTTAAAATGACGCTCTGTGCTTCGCGATACATTACAAACGTGGGCTCGCTTCTTCGACATTCTACCATCTGCCGAGTGCGTGTAGGTGCGGGACATGGGAAGTTTTTCTAAGTTTTCTCATTCTCAGTGGTGTGGCTCTTCGACGACTCGCGTTCTCCAGCGTGCCGCAATCGCTGCTCATGTTTCGCGGGAGGTGCGGCTTTTACCATTTCGCTGATTTCCGTGTTGGTTCATAAAGGCGACCCGTCACAGGATGATTTAAGCGTGATCCTGTTGCAAAGAAGTAGAAATTAATTGCATGAGTGTGCGTTGTTAGCGTTATTACATCGTCTTTTTTCGTCAATTAAAGCCATTGCACGATTTCTCGAAGTGTTTTCCACAGTGGAAAAGCTCATAAATTTGCGTGATTTGTTAAAAATCAGGGCTTGGCACAACAAATGGCGCTACAATATAATAAAACAACGGCCTTTTAAGTTTTTGAGTCCATGCACTACTTGGTTGGTTACCTAACGCGAAGTTTCGTTTGTCTAACAAAACTACGTTCCGTGTCCCTTAGAACACAGTGTAATGTTGTGTATTAAAGCGATGCTTTATTCCACGGTTGCCACCTGATCACCACTACGAAAACAGTTGTCAGTTTTGACTTCCTTGAACTTGTGCAAGGTGCTCTTTAACGCTTGATGTTGTTGAAAAGGTACACCGCAACATTGATGCGAGCCCTGCTGTAAGTTGGTGGTCCCTGCAAACTCGCTCAAATTCATGAAACGACTTTTTTAACTCGTCTCTACCGACAGCACGAGCTGAAAACGCTCAAGAAACATCTTGGTCGACCTGCAGACGATCAGCGACCTTGGTTACATTTTTACACTACAGTGACGCGCGGTAACGTATATTTCCGTGCTTTGTTCCGTTCGGCTCTGCCTCATCAACACACAGCACAGTGCAAGCGCTGAATCTGCCTCGAGCTCCATTGAAGTGCCTGCCAAACACGCCTATCACGAACCGCTTATTTTAGTACAGAGATAAACGTTTTTTTTAGAGGCTTGAACCTGCTGATCGCCTGTAAAATTTTCACTGGACGCATGAGCGTATGAGTGGTTTCCAGTGGCCCTTCCTTCTTTGATGTCTTTCTTACCGACATGTCACGCTGGTGCTTTGCGTGCTCAAGTGAAACACTGCTGCCTGATATCATCGTCTGAAGTCGATCAAACGAATCTTGATCGAGGATGCCAGGCTAAAGATGCGCCGAAGTACGGTTGCGAAAAAGTTCACGTCAGTTCGTGCGGGGTCGGCGCAGGAAAAAAGCAATAAATTTATTGGCGCTTCCCACTTCACAAAACTGGTGTGTTCGATCATTCTTTTTTGGATGCCAACTGCACCGCCCTGAGATTTCGGGCCAGTTCAAGCCTGTTCTCAACGAGTTTATTGAGCAGCATCTGTTGTCGGCAGAGTCGTCTTCATGAGGTACTGTGGCACCTTGATTTGATACTCTGTTGTTTAAACGCAGGAAAGACGCTCCTCTAACTTCATTTGTTGTTTTATTCGTTGCTACTTGCAACCAACGAGACTATGCGCTTTTCTTTCGAGATTTTTGTCGGCTAGAGTTCTGATTTTATCTGCGGGGAGCATTCCTCAAGTTAACTGCGCGTAGTCTCATAACGTCTTAACAGCACATTATTTCTCATTAGATTGCAACAAACAGTGGCTTGGGTTAAGCGACTTTTTTCTATAAGGCGTCTTTTTTCACACCCATTGCGTCATTTCAGCTGCTACTACGTTTCGATCTATTGAACCAAGCAGTGTGCAGCTGCATGTCGCTTAGAGGCACGTGTTCAAAGCTATTTATCCCCTTTAATTTAGCTTTAAATGTCCCAAACACTGAGCTCCTATAATGGGGTATATGGTTTGGCCGTTTCAGGTGATAAAACAGAAAAATGGTTGCTCGGTGCATGCCCCGAACTACAACTTGTCTTGAGAGGTACGAATAAAAATGTCGACTTAAATCACCAAACTTTCAGCTTCTTGCAATGCGCCATGTCTCACTTTGTTCGAACTCATAGCTGGTCCCTAGCTGTCACCTGTCTGTCGCGGCTTCTGCGGCAAGCACGTTTTTCTGCCCTGGACTCAAGTTCCACAGTCACTTACGCACGGCGCTGTGGCTGCTGCAGGTCGAAGGGCACTGCGGCCTTAGCGAGCACCCACGCCTAACATTGTGCACCGCGTACTGAGCGCACAGTGTCCTTCGCCAGCAAGGAATTTCCTCATGAGCGAGCAGCTCGCCGTGCGGTTGTCTCATCCGCCGCAGGCTGTGCTTTCTTCTTCTTTTCGACGCGGAACGTGCAACCGAGCGCCGTGCCGGGTGCAAGGCTCCACGTTGCGATTGCAATGGCGTCTCAGGTATTGGTTGGTTGGAAGTTATGTCTTTATCTCTTCCTGCTTCCACGAAATACAGAGGAGTTTGCCAGGGCGAAGTCAATTTCGAGCGCACCCGGGCGAGCCTCGCCGGTACAACTTCGCGTTTTCCAAGCTCGGAAACTTTTAGGTGAATGCGACCGTTTCCGGGTGCGCCCTGACCACGGTCTCTCATCTCCTGCAGCAGAGATGTCTCCTTTTTTTGCGATCCTGCGTCAGACACTTGATAGCAAAGGTTCAATCGCCTCGCACGATCCAAGTCTACGATGGTCCTAAGCACAGCTGCAACGCTAGTTCTTTTCGGTCATGGACGGAATTTTTTTGAAATGACTGAAATAAATTAAGTCAATTCGGTCATCATGTCCGAAAATATAGACTAGTGAATTCTATTGCGGCGACTTTTGATACCATTATAGGGCAAATGACCGAAATTTCTCAGCGAAACAAAAAAAACAGCTGCAGTGATGCTTCTTTTGCCGGCACCCAACGCTTTCGATCGCGGACGCGCCGCGAATCGAAGTGATTTGACTCGTCACGCTTTGGCCCGGCCCTGCTTCGCACCGTGCAACGAAATTTATGACCTCTGCGAAATTTCTGACCTGTTAATATTTGTCAGTTTTTTTGCTTCTCAGAGTAAAGGAATAAAGTTTTTTCGATTAATTTTTTGATTTGTGTCGTGTAAATTAAAACTTTTTGGTTAGATGTCAGATACCCACAACAGGCTACAGTACGGGAATAACTATAACCACTGAAAAATATTGGACTTAGTGTTAGACCTCAGTTGTATCCTCTTATCTAACCAAAACCCTAACCCGACACATTTACCTAAATACTAAGCCCTAATCATCAGTTTTATCAACTTATTTGATATGCAGAATATTAATCTGTGCATGCGCACATGACACGAAGTCATAAATTTCGCTTGACACCGGAGCTGGGCTCTGCTGCTGTTGTCTGTGAATCCACCGCACCTTCCGCGCGGTTGCAATAAACCGTGCTTTGAGTGAAGTTCGTTATCTTGGACGTTGCGTATAAACCACGTTGGAAGGAGTTTGTTTGCGAGGCGCAATAATTATAAACATTGATGATGGGCACAAACAGTCAATTTGTTGTGAAGCTCAATTTGTTGTGAAACGGTAACGTTTCTGTACCAGTTACAACTAAAGTGCTGCACATCGTTTAACCAGCGTAAAGGAATTTTGAGAATTTTCCTTGAGTATGAAGTCTGCAGCCAAAATCCGCATTTCTTTAAAAAAGTTTTCCCCCCAAACCAGAAAGAATTAGTTCCACAAATTAACTGTCCCTGATTCTTGTGATATGTTCCCTGTAACGCGATTTTCCCAAGCTTGGTTTCGCGAACCACTGGACTGGAAGTCTGTGACAACTGCACAGGGGGTCCATAAGACATGACAGCAATCAGCAAATAACAAAGAGTCGAATATATACTTCATACAGTATATTCGCTGTCACAAAAAAAACGCAGCAGTGATTTTATTTGAAAAAATTTCTCAAGCGTTTGCAATCGTAAATCTTTGTTGTTGCGGCCATCTAAAAATTCGCAGTCGACAAGTTGTTTACAATGATTCTCGCGTTCCGTGTCTACGACGTAATAATTTTATTCGTATGACTGATAGATAGTCGGTAATGTTCACGTTTTTTTCTAAGACGGCCATTTGGCACTGCCAACATGCGCGACAGCATTTTCCGTTCTTACAAATATGAAGACAAAAAAACAGGTCCAGACTTGCCGTGGACTTTGACTTATGAGTTTGCCTGTCGGAAATAACTATGAGATTTGATAAATTGTGCATTAAGGAACAACCCTATCCGTCCCATTGATGTCGTCACTTTTGTAAAATAAAACAAGTTTCATTTGTTATTCGTTTTGTATATTATCCTTCCACGCTGGTTGGACGAAAAAATTTGGTGTGCCATTAGATTGGGTCCGAGAAAAACATTCACAAATGGGGGTCCGTGGCCGAAAAAGTTTGGGAAAACCCCGTCCTAAAATTCCGCTTCTTCGCTTACAAAGCGACTTTGGGCGCGACGTTTTTACGCGTGTTTTTGAAAAAACAAAGTTATGTTCTAAGTTTTGTTTGTTAACAGTTTGTCTCATTTTGGAAATGCTCCATTCGCGAGACTTCTGCAAGCACCTTCATAATCTTGCTTGTTCCGAGTGAACCTGTTTGTGCCAGATTTCCTTCAACAGCCACATAGTTGTCGCAGACAGTATTACATAAGGTTGCCGAAAACTATACGATACTTTATATTTGCATGACCGCTTTTTGCGTTACCCTGCGAAACTTCCAAAAGCCTTTTGCCAGGTTTACGGGAAGTTTATAATCTGACATAATGTCGGTTTGAACAATCACATCTGTCGTCGCCCTCTCTACACTCTCGATTAATACAAGCGTAGCGGCAAGGACATTAACGTATGGTGGGCTCATCGATTTCTCATCCCATCGGCGGTCGGAAACGCGATTGCTGTCGATCGATCGCTCTCTTTTCGCATGAGGCAAGGAGTCGCTGTAAATCCGAGTGCGACTGCGAAAAGCTCGCCACGCTTCGTCAGCTTTTGGGAATGCGTGAAAAGTCCCTACGAGTCGGCAGTGAACCGTACGTCCTTTGTTACCAATGTACAAAGTACTACACCGAAGACATTACACCCTCTCTGCGTGAATTGCTGGGTGCACCGCTTTCAAATTTTGTTGCAAAAAATCTACGTTTCGGTCATGTTTAACATGTGTGAAACTGGGCGTGCGCTCGAAAAAAATAAGCTGTTTTTGTGCAATCGACGATATCCCTGTCATATAACCACGGCACCGAAACGCATCCGTTTGTGTAAAAAAGCTCGGCTAAAAATTCGGCTCAGCTAAAAATTCCCTAAAAGACGTAGTTTTTGTATTTCACGCAATCAATTTGCACGGCCCATGTTGGCTTGTTCAAGTTGGCTGTGCTTCCGTTAAATAAAAGCTTTAACATTTCATCGGTCGCCGCATTGACAGTCGTTCCCGAGATGCTGCACGTTCGGCAAAGCGACTCTAGCCGAGTTGCGGTCTTGCAAAAGATACTCATGACAGGCCTACCCGTTGTATAACAAACATCCTTAGAAAATCAACACGCAGCCACTGTTTCAGCCAGTGGTTCTCAACCAGGGTCCGTTTAAGCATTTTCAAGTGGTACACGGAAACCTTGTAATTTGAAGCTTAGCGTGTAATTTCTCTCAATCGAAAAAACGTTGTCGAAACAAAGTGGTGCGCAGCGGTTTCGGGTGCAGCGAAAGGGGTTTGCGGCAACAAAAAGGGTTGAGAACCACTGGTTTGAGCGGAAGCAACGACTACTTGATTCTTTTCCTTTCATGATACCGTGCAATGAAGGCAGCTGCGTTTTCGTCACGAGGATTGAAACTGCATTTTAACAATGGCAGCGTGAACCTTATACACTGCAGTGGCCGCATTACTCGAGTTATGGAGCTGTGCGGTTACGCTTTCGCTTTAAAGGAGCCACGCTGACCTGCCTGTTTGTTTTAACCAAGACCAGCTAGAGAGACATTACGGTGGCCTCGTTTTAACTCAACCTGCTTGTTAATTGCATGTTTGTTGCAAGCTTTGCTGGTGACACTTTGCCTACAACAACTTCTCGGGTTTGTGATGCGCAGTACCGCCAGACCATTTGTGCTGTGAAATCTCATTCTCGTGCACTTGCAACATTCCAAAATAATTGGAGAAGCAACGTAAACAAGAAGCTATTTCAATTAAACGTGCACTTTGTTCGTATTTAGCTAAGGTTTTATGCTTATTCCAGGGTTTTTTAAGGCGTTGTAGGGACCCGATTCGAATTGAAAATCGGGTCCCTAGAATCAGAGAAAATCGGGTCCATAGAATCAAGGAAATCGGGTCCCTACACGTTCGTACCGGGTGCCTAACATTTTGCTTTAAAAAATGCTTATTCTAATAATTCATGAAGTTTGTAATTCACTTAAAACTCTGCTAACTCAGCCTTAAGGTATTCATGCTCACTAAAAGAAACATTTGCTCAGTGTAAAATTTTCTTAGACAGAACACTATATTTGACAGTACTTCAAGTTTGGCCACAGTGAAAAAGTATCGTAATATTGAAACGCCGCATCGGTTTTTCGATTTCATAAGTTCCACTTTTTCATTTTTTTTTTCAGTGCAACCAAAAACTGAAATGCACCGAGACCTTTTGCGCTTTTAGCAGTGTGCAATCAGGCAAAACATGTCTTTGTTGCGTAACAAACGCTTCGTTTTGCACAACGCAAGGCGAGTTCCCTTCGCTGCTGGCAGCTTATACTGCGCTTGTATTTGGCAACGGCGCTAGTTATTCTTGCTTTGGCGTGGCTTTTTTAAACAACACCTTTTCAAATTTGAACAATCGCTTTCTCCCTGCCAGAGACCTTCCAGCGGCTGCCCACGGCGTAAGCGCATTGCCGTTTGCCAAGAAAAGGTCGATTCGACCGTTAATGTCAGCAGCAAACATCTGTTGCTGAGCGCTGCGAGAACGAACTCGCTTCCGGACGAACGCGTCGTCAAAGAAGCGCAGTACTTCCCGCGCTAATCTCCCTCTTCGCCGACCTTAACCATTGCTGTTAACTGCAACGCTTGCACACTTTGCTTCCGTCTGCATTGATGGTGGGCCTGAAACGAGAGCTGTTGCCGCAGGCAAATCATCGTAAAAACTCGCTCCAGTAGCGTCACGTTTAAACTGACGTACGCCATGCCCTCGCGCTTGTTTTACTTCGAGCGTAAAAATGCCGACGTCACACGCGCTTCAACTGTTGCTTAGCAACGCAGGTCATATCACTCAGGAAATATTTTTGCCATGTTTGGAGACAGTTAGTGGAACCTAACAAAACACATTTTAGTTCACACGGGGTTTCATAGATATTGTTGAGATATGACCTATGGCATCTTATCACGGAAAGATTTTTTCTGTTAGTGTAGATCAGTGGTATGCATTATCCATGCTATTTTTTCTGGCCTGGAAGAAATAAGAACTTGTTTTCTGCACGTTCAGACTTTTCGCAACTCGATTTCTAAAAAATGTTGCAGTCGAAAAAATTTTTCTTCAGCAGTAGAAGTAGTATTCCAGTTGTAATCCGGTTTTGTCCCCGTTACTTAGAGTGGCCGGATTCACCACCTTACTGCCATGAATTAACTACATACCGTTTTTCAATCTTACTCGATTAAGGACGTCTTTTTTCCGCAATTTACTCCCTTTCATCTCGTCTGCCACTTGCCTCCCCCATGCATCCTTGTTAATATTACATTGTTGGCTTGGAAACCTTGAACAGGAGGCCGCAACGCTTGCGTTAATTTTGTTCGAGAGTTCACAAATCGTTTTACGACCATCACTGGTAAACAACAACAACAACAACAACATGCAACAACATAATAGGAACTCAGTGTTTGGGACATTTACTGCGAATTTGTTGTGCAAAACGTGTCCTGTCGTTTACTTCCGCTGTTTTGTTACACTTTCCGGCTGAAATCGACAGTGACAGGAATCGTTTTACGACCATCACTGGCAAACAAACTGGGTCAGCAGTTTCTGTGACAGCGGCACGCGCGAATCTGCACTCACGTTGACGATGTGACTGCTATCTGTTCAACACTGAAATTGTTCGAGTGTTGAACACAGCGGTCTAGCCATCGATATGCCGTACGAACTCAAGCTATCCAAACGATATCACATTTACAGTTCACCGTGGATTACACGGTATCATGCCGGAGTTCGTACGAAAGAAGACTGGCGCGTAACTGTATTTGCTATGGCCTCGTTTGCCTGGTAGTGACGCTTACGCCTGAACCTGTAAGCTTCGTGCATCATGCTCGTCAGTCGCCCCCACAGACGTTTGCCATCTGTCAGTGACCACTTACAACCAGGTGGGTGCAAAGACGCAATAGATGCGACTTAGCGTACGTAGGTGCGGCTGACCGATACGTCACAGCTCTTCGCTGTCATTGAGAGCCTCCACGCAAATGTACTTTTGTTTTGCCGGTCTCGCACGATGGCAAAACTGGAAGCAGTCGAGCCCAATCCTTCAAATAGGGTCCTGCGTGCGATGAGTTCGTTTTGTGCAGAAGTGCCAAGCCTGGCCTAGTGATCATATGACGGAATTTTGCGCAAAAGCGTGCAATAGATCGTTGCGTTGTTTTTTGTCTGCTCAAATGCGTTTGTTCCTTGCCGCCAAGGCGCCGAAGCAAGAACAACGTAGCAGTAGAGCATGCGCCTCGCAAGTTGGCCGACTCAGGTTCGATTTCTCGTCTGAGCAATGCAAAGACTGGAAAAATGATATTGGCGGCCTATCCAGCCCACGTGCTCGGCGTGACTGGATAGGTGCAAGAAAAAGCTTTGTGCGAAGTGTTGCCAGTGATTTTCCATGCGACCGCATTCACTGCGAAAGTAACCCCGCAAGGGCGAAAGAAAGACGGGCGCCAGCTGAAGTTGCAAGATGCCTTAGTTTGTTTAAAGTTCAAACAGACTGTATAAACATCAACGCAGCTAAGCAGCACCTGCCCCCAGTATGTTAAGTGGCGCCGGCAAAACCTAGGGGTGAAGCATGCATCGTGCGCATTTCTTTTGCTCACTGACAAGTTTCTCTACGCAATTCCGACCTTTACCTTGAATAACACACGCAGATTACGCACAAGCTTAAGATTTATGGCTCATTCGTTCATGTAATCTCCAGAGTTAAGCGAAGCGTACGAACGACTTTCGCGAGTTCGTTACAATCCGAGGCTTACAAGATGAGAAGTGAGTGTGGTGTGACATGCACGGGAATTTGAAAGGCACGAAAAAGAACTGACTTCTTGCTAGCACATTCAGAAACGTACACGAAAGTTCCGAATAACTTCATGGCTTTGAGAAGAACAGACAAACACACATCACTTTCAACACCCGCTTTCAACAAATCACTTTTGCTGCAAATGACGTCATCGCAACTGGGCCGGCATGAAATTCCGATTCGTGAACGACTTCGTGTTCTCGCGGGTGCCAACCGCCACATATCTTGCCTGAGATACACCAAGTTGTCACCAGGGTTGCGAGTCGGAGGCAAAATGTCCGACTCCAACTCCGACTCTCCAAAATTTCCGACTCCTGACTCAGACTCCTCAACATAAAGGGAATGAAATTTGACTGTTAAAATCAATGGAAATCGTGGTGCACAGCAAAAAATCTCGGTTTCAACAAAAGCTTCGGAAGAAATTGTACCATTACAACAGGAATTCCCAATTTAGGAGCGTGATGTAGAAAATCATCCAATTGGACATTCGGGCTGGGAGTCGGACAAAAAACTCCGACTCCCAGTGTTGTTAGGAATCCGACTCCACCCAAAAACCTCCGACTCCTTACGACTCCGGCTGCGCGACCCTGGTTGTCACCGAAGCCAGACCTAAAAAAGTGGGGGCCGTAGTTCTCCCATTGCACCTCTTTTCCAACCAACCAACCAAGCCGGTGAAACGCAGGTCTTGCCTTTTCCGTTACCAAACCCTTTCTGACATCGCAGTGAAACTGTGGTTGCATTTATCGTCGTTATCTTCACAACTGGTCCCACACAGAAGGATCACGGTGGCTCGGCACGGCATTCGACTTTAATGTGCCTTTGCGCGTTTGTTCTTTTATAATGAGTTCAAGAAAGTTCATGCGAAGTATACTGCTGAGAAGCAATGGCACGTGGCAGCAAGTAAGTGTTCGCAGCTCTGAGTTCATTTCGGGTACACTGTGCTGTTCGGGTTCGTTTCAGAAGTCCGAAGTCCATCTTTTTAATGCATGTCGCGGCAACGGAGAGATACATAGACGACCACTTTCGCCTCAACACAGCCACCCATTCGCGATACTCGTAGTGTGCAAAGCAACTACGGTGAAACATAATTCTTCTTTGAGCCACGTCAGCTTGGACAACCCATTCTTCTGAATTGCATCCAATGCCGTATTTCTGTAAAAAGCTATGGGAGTCGTTGCATTCAAAAGTATCGAACGATGTGGCTCAACTGCATGCTATTCCTATTTATTCACACTCACTGTTTCGTCATTGTTTCATTTCAAGACAATAGCGTGTTTACGAAAAAAATTTTTTGAGAAGTCACGCTTTGTTTTTCATGCGTTAGTACCATAAGAATCAGTGAAAAACTGTGCCTCAGCAATAAAAACTTATTTAACTTGTGTATTTTCGTTGTCTTTGTAACCTTTGGCTGAAATAAATTTGTGGTTATTGTTCTAATACTGTATTTGCGTTTAACTTTATGGGTATTTTAATTTTGCAAACTTCAGCTTGTCTTGTACATTTGTTATTCACATTTTGCATTTTTTGTCGCAGCCCACAGTCCGCGGTGTATTGATCGCGTGGCGGCTGACTCTGAAGACCGTATGGCCTTTCGCTGTGTGTTTGCGAAGCGGATCACTGGCTATCACGACACATAGCAGTTTCAAATTAATTTCGTGTTGCTTATATCGTTCAAAATGGGATTTTTCTCAAAACCGAAAAAACTCGGGTTTTCTCCTTGCTTTTTTTCTCGGGTAACCGAGACCTAATTAGAAACACAAACACCTAGACCTGCCACATGTTTTCATTTTGACCCGCCGTTTACAGTTTTAGTTTTTCAGAGGCGGCAAGTTGGTTTGTTTCCTTTTCCCGCTTTGCTTACCTGTATCGCGTTTTATAATTTCGTGAATGTGGACATAACGCAGCGTTGGCGGATTGCAGATGCTCTGCTATTCATTCCCTTCGAATAAACGGACGCATGACGCCTGTTTTAATATTGACCGACCATATAACCCACTGCAGTTCCCCGAGAAAGTCCCCGCTCAAACTTAAAATATGCCTCGTCATGTTCTCGTGACGCTCAAACTTAAAATATGACTGGTCACGTTTCTCGCGACACACGCGCTTCCTACTGTATGTTTTTTAGCTCCGTCGCAAGTATGGCGATGTCAATCAGAGCCAGCAGTGTCATACGCTCTTTCTTAGCCAACCGCTAACAGATGGTTACGAAACGAAAACGTTGATCTTACACAACAGTGCAGTTTGACTGTGAAATTGCTTCGCCAGTGTGATGAAGGAACTGCTGTTCGAAAAAAGCTACTTTTGCACGTTCAAGCGCTTGTAAGTAAATTAACGAAAGGCCGCTCATTTAATTTTGCACGTTTCCGCCTACGCTCTTTTGCCTATTATCTTCGAATATTTTGTCCTAACGTGGCGTCACTGCGCGTAAGGGTCGAGATTTTTTCCCTGCACTTTGTTCACATGTGAGGTTATGCGTGCGGCAGTATTACCGCGAGAGAGCCCGGGAAAGGGTAAAGGTCCCTAAGTTGCGCCCTGACACCACTAGACCGCATTTCACATGCCCCCAGGGAGTCCCAAGGAAAGGTGCGGCCAATAGGTTGGGTCCGTGTTCAACTGCAGTGGTTGCCAGAGTGGACGACGAAGTTATGTAACTGCAGAATATTCATGCAGGGATTGACGGAATTCTGATAAATTTTATATCACGAAACGCTAGCGATTGAGGAATAGTGCTACCGAGGTGAAATATGGTTTTGGTGAAGCATTGTATTGGTCGTCGACATGACAGCGATCGAATGAAGATTACGCAAAAAATCACTGCGAAGAAAAATCGTGTTTTCGAAGTTACGACGAGTGAATACCGCCTGTATGAGTGAATTCACGGTGTTTACGAATGTCAGGGAGCATAGGTGTAGGAGCAGGCAAATTTTGGGGGGTGCGAAGGATTTTTTCCCGAATTTCCCCGATTTTTGGACCACTTCGTGTACGAATATTTTCTCATGACGACCATTTTTGGGATGACCTCCAAAAAGGTCTTCATGTAATAAATTCTGCACACGTTGGGCACCATTTTTTTGAAATCGAAGCACTTGCGCGCCATTTTTGCCCGTACTTGCGGGAAGTTTGCCCAGATTCAGGGATTTTACCCGGATTTTCACCAAATCAAAACTTTTGGGGGTGCGCTTGCACTTGCTACACACCACTGCCAGGGCAACCTCCACAGTAATGCAGGGTTGAAACAGAAATGGGTGAACGCTGTGTATAAAGACAACAAATGACGCTATAATCAATATAATACTTGAGCACTTCTTTTGAGACTTTCACTGAAATGATCAAAAACATGCCAATGTTCAAGTGCTATATCAAAACGCAGAAAAATGCCGAACTTTAACAAATGTGGGCACGACGTTTACTTGCGTCCTTCCCGGCTGCAACCCTGTTTTTCCGCCCTCGCTCTTTTTTCGCATTGCTCGTCAATAGTAATGTTTTCGGACATACGTTTATTCAAGGTTCCTACGCAATCTTGAAAAGTATGGAAAATTTTGTCATTTTCCAGTCTGCAAAAAATGTTTTTGGAATGTTAGTATGGAAAAAGAAAATAATTGTTCAGACCTGATATTTTGAAATAAATTTTCAAAATATTATATTCAAGATTGATATAATTTTATTTATATGGTGTTAAATATTATAGTGCCGGCATTTGACCTCGGTAGGTCATACGGAAAGGTTAGGTATGGAAAAAGTCCAGAAAATGTCTGGAAAAGCCTTGAAAGAGCTTGGAAAAATTTAAAGAGTTCGGAAATTTATATTCGAAATTGCGTAAGAACCCTGCTTATCACTATTAAGCCAAAATGCGCGCTTGCAACGGCATTATTTCGGCATTGCTGCCCGTCGCAGTCAACGTTGCTTCATTTCAGAGAAAGTGCGCTGCTTCTTCAGTCATCTGACATGAGTCGTAACTAAAGAGCTGCGCGCGCGGTGCGGGAGCCAACCTGTTGTTTGTTCACCGCTTGTTCTCTCGGAAGTTTTGCAGCGGTCTTAACGCACCCAAAGGGCTTGTTGTTTTCGTCGTCGACGTGACCAGCGAGAGCGGCCTATTGCAGGAACGCACATGCACCCGGAGGTCGCGTGCGCATGGCGTTCCGGTATTTACCGCGTGAAAGTTGACTTTGCGAGTGCTCACCCTGCCGCTGACATCCGGGATGCTGCACAGCGCAGCGGCCTGACGCGTCAGCGAGCACCAAACACCCTTTTGCCGCTTTCTTCCGGCCGGTGCGCGTGGAGGACAGTGCCACGCGTCATCGTAACCTATGTGAAGTTGTGATTGCCCGCGAAAAGCCACCCTTTTAGACATTTGTCGCCTGCGCTGACTAATACTGATAAGCGCTTGCGAAACAAAAGCGACGCAATTAACTTCTGATCAGAAGGAAGCAGGACGCTATTTTATCTCCTGCGTAATGCCCCGATGTTTCACAATATGCGACTTCGCAAAATTAGTATTTGACTTTGCAATAAATAGCAAAATCACAAAATTTGTCTTTGCAATGCAGAAAAGTGACGCGAGGCAGTTGACAAATTTTACAACGTTCCAGGGTTCTAAGCAAATCGAATATCGTACTGTATTTTGCGTCACGGTGTGACACAGGCCCGTAACCAGGGGGCGCACGGGAGGCGAACCCACCCTTACGTTTTTGTCGCCCCCCCTGGAAAAATGTGTGGGACATAGTTATAAAATTCGGGCCCCTCAGAAAACTCTTCGCCCCACCTCGTGTCCCGAGCTGGTTACGGGCCTGGTGTGACGTGATGATCCTCATGATAAAAACGAATTGTCGCGTCTATATTCACCGAAAGCTTGTTTTGCAAGACACGTTTCGACGTCTGGTATAAGTTGTTTTGCATCTCCTTCCGTTTCCACCGACTTGTCAAAAGAGAACAAAATATTCTTGTGTCAACCGGTCGCAATTAAACGAAGCGATAGTAATTGCTTTCCAGTTAGACCATCAAGCATGTCACATGTTGCGATCGTCCGTCCTTCAGCGTCGAATCTTGAACACACGAGTGTTTTCGGCTCTAACACCCATCTTTTATAAGGCGGTGCATATGTATATCTCGCGTATCATCACCAAAGCTTTTATCGAACAGTAGCGTAGCCAGCCTAAAAGTTTTGGAGGGACCAAATATTTTGAAATTAAGCGAGCAACAGTGTTTGGTTTGGGACACCGCATCTCGAAGCACAAAACGACAAGATATGCTAGAAATTTAGGGAGGCATGGTCCCTTTGCCCATCATGGCTACGTCTATCAGTCATGACATTTGTTACCCCTTGTTTTATACTTTGACGGTGTAGGTACTCGGAACTGGATAATGATGGGAGACTCTTTTTTACAATCTCTGTAAAATAGAGGCGAAGAAAACGACAGAAGTGAACTTTTTTTCTGACGTTGTGAATCTTCGCTACTCATTATTACCTTTTGCCTTACTTTCTTGTCTTTAAAAATCAAACCACGCGATAAAATTCACCTCTGTCTGTTTTGCAACCCCCCCCCCCCCTTACATTTGC
>Ga0210059_1000455_pt1 | contig 51684 bp, 27 predicted proteins | sample Ectturendosymbi2_FD_188042 | JGI IMG/M metagenome (GOLD analysis project Ga0210059, IMG submission 188042) | Ecteinascidia turbinata endosymbiont from Florida, USA - Sample 2 (SPAdes) (version 2) | ecosystem: Host-associated > Tunicates > Ascidians > Unclassified | place: Key West, Florida...
ATATGAAATGCAGTTGTGTTTGCAAAATAGAAAATCACAATGACTAAAAAATAACCTACGATATCACTATCTTGAACAAGACTCATTCATTAAACTCATGCACATGGCAGCATTAGAGAGAGAGAGACCAGTGCCGCATACAAATCACTCCAAAGCACAACTCCTTGAAAACTAGAATAACTCCCAAGTCCCAAGTTAGCTACCGCAATCAGACATCTAATTTGCAAACACAGCACATTCTTACGTCAGTTGCCAAACGCAACAGTACTGTAATGGCCATAATCACACTCAACACCTTGTAGTGTAATGGTCATAATCGCACTTAAAACAATTTTGAATGAAAAAGTAAGCTATCTTTTTTTCCAGGTGATATTTTGCCTGCGACAAAAAGTGGTTCCATATAAGAAATATAAAATAGATAAGTAATTATGAATATTTTTTTCAGAAGCTCTCGCCACCCCTAGAAAAAAGCAAACGGCCCCACGAGGGTCGCGACCCCAGGTTGAAAACCACTGTTATAAGCGAATTGAAACGCATGTAAAATATGCCATTGGGACCGAACAAAATGTAACGTTATAGGCGAATTGACATAACAGACGAAGTCGTTATAAACGAATTCAACCGTAGAGAACAGATTTACAAGAGGTTTCAACCCTCATTCGGATTAAATTAAAACAGTTAGTTTCAAGGCAAATTGTTTGTTTCTAGGGCAAATTGTTATTTTCAGGGCAAATTTTTTTCGCCCCGCCCCCAGTAAAATGCCTTCCCGTACGCCTATGTCCCTCCCCCTGTATGTTTAATAACTTACTGCTGGTGCAGTAAGTAAAGCAATTTCATCTCTGAAATAAAAAAACTGGGTGAAACGCTTGTGACATTCCAGAAAGCTTTCACAACTGCCTTTTAATATCTTATCTTCATAGTTATCCGGATGTTTTAATAAATCTTTGGCACAAGGTGCATTTTTAGCCTTTTAAAAATTGCTCAAATTACTCCTATTCCTAAAATAAAATGAACATTCCCAAATCTTCTGATGAATATACAGTAGACCGATATCCATATTTCCAAACCTTACCTATGTTTTTGAAAAACTGATTTAGAGTAGATTACACTCTTTTTTCCAAGTAATTCCGTTCTAAGCCCACAGCAACATGACTTTCGCGCTAATCATTCTGCGGAATTAACAATTGCTGCCATCTGTGATGATATGATTAGTAGTAAATAAAACAAACTAATAACATCTGCAAATGTGCATTGTTCTTAGACATGAGCAAAGTTCTTGACTCTGTTGCTCATCATATCCTACTTCATAAATTGTTTTACTATGGAGTAAAAAAACGACCCCTAAAATTTCTTGCTTCCTACATGGACAACAGGGTTCAATGTACAAAAGTAACATATATTAAATCTTGTTTCTTACCTGTAACAAGAGTTGTTCCGCAGGGATCTCTCTGTGGACCTTCACTATATTTTATATTATTAATGATACCGTAAAACACTCCAATTTTTATGCTGTTTGATATGCTGATGATATCAATCATCATAATACTTTAGGAAAAACCCATAAACATCTACAAAGGCTTGTAAATGATAAACTTAAAAGCTTCGACTACTGTTTTCGTTCTAGCAAATTTATGGATCACTTATTTCCAACGTAATTTCATGCTTATGAATAACCCCTAAACACTTTCGTTCTGTTTATATCAGTATATTCAACCAATATAAAAATAAAGTAACCTAAAATGTTTCAGCACTGTACCTAATGACAAACCCAATTGAAAGCATTGAAAAAATGTCGGTAACACAATTTTTTAAATCGTGTGGAATTTTGTTCAATTTGAAACATTACTCCAAAATTTCAATGGTCAGATCTGTCTATTTTGCTATTTTTCATTTTTATTTAAATTACTCAATACTTAATTGGGGAAAAGCCAATAATAACACTACTTTACTTCCTCTAATTCAGTAGTTCCAAACTTTTTCTGATCGCTTACCACTTGGGGTCCCGTATTGTCATCGCGTATACGTCCTTGTTCTAGGAAAACGCAGTCCATCAAATGTCATTCGATCAAAATTTTAGTATCTAGACTTGACACAAAAACGACATGCGCAAAATAGCGGTGAAAAATAAGATAGTCATTGCTGCGAACCAAATAGGAACAGTACGCGGAAATACAGGAATTTACAAAGAGAACAGAGAACCCGATAAATGGTAGCAAAAGCTGTGAACACAGCTATTTTATGAATAAAATGCAGAGGATAGGATTTCTCGCGTACCTCCTTGAAAGACTTCGCGTACCACAGGTTAGGAGGAACTGCACTAATTATAGCCATACAAGCAGAATAAAGCTTTAAGAGCCCTTGTAACAAAACTAAGACGGATATTTTCTGCTCGTAGTACCAAATTTTGAAAAGTTCCTGATTTATTTAAATTTATCAGTTGCCAAATTTATGTACTCTTTTTGATAACTGTGGACTGCATGAAAACTTAAAGCAATTACTTTGTGAGATTGCATCAGTAGACAATTGCCAAACAAGGCTTGCTTCTTCTAAACACCATTTACCTAGAATGAAAACATGTATCTGGGTCAGCTTTGTTTATATATTGACCCCAAACTTTGATATGAACTTCCTGAAAACTTGAAGTCTCTATTCTCTTTTTCAGCTGGAAAATAATACAAAAGTCTTGTTCTCTTGCCAATATGCCAGTTAATTCTTCATTCCATGTTTAGTTCATTTTTCTGTAAGTCTGTATATTAACTTCATTTAATCTCTTCACTTGAATGTTTTCAATTTCGTACTGATTTATGCCAAAAATAGGGCTTGTTGTGTTGACCCATAAGTTTTTCGCTAACACTTTGCGTTTCAAATACATAGTTTACACCGATTTGCAGAATTCCCAAGTCTTCCATTGTCTTCCTCATTTTTATTTTGTGTTAAGATGCAATCAACGTTTATGCCCTTTGATTGTTTCTCTTTTTTATTTTTTGTGGTTTGAGTCACAAAAATGAATAGACTGCAGAAATGTTTATGTCTGTCACAGGCACCCTTCGAGAGAATGAAGAAAAAGTAAAAAAATCACCGAACATCTTCCCGACCTGTATTGATTTCTGACTACAATTAAAACTAATTACAGTGGTACAGGGTGCATTGGACTTTAACTAGATTGGTTGCCATTGACGTGTATGAAAAAGACACAAAATTTTAGTTTTTTAAAATCATTTAGATTGAGACAATACGTGGCAAATCAAAGTAATAAACAAGACCTGCCGCTTGTTTAGAAAGCATTATTTTTTGAGGTAAATGTTTGAGTTAAGATTTGATATTTGGTATTTGTAGGAAGTCAAGTGCCTGCAAAATATCGTTAGTTCTGTGATAAAAGCGTTGTCGATTATGTTGTAAGGAATTGTGTGTAACGAATTTTCGAGTATGCTAAAGCAAGGGGGTGTGGGTGATCAGACGTTAGGGAAACACTTGACGCTTGCCTTATATCCGGAACAGTACTGGTCCCAATGAAGAGAAACACACACATAGCAAAGGTTATCATATCTCTGATAGGTGTTGTGGATCTATTCAGATGATGTGAAGTTGTTGACTATAAATTGCTAAGCAACAAGACGTTTTGTTCGTGTACTCCTTCCAGTAACGCTACCGTATGACTTACAGCATGGAATCAGCTGGGGTTGGTCTTATCGAGAGTAAATGTTTTGCCTTCTTCAAAAGCACCATCAACTTACTTACTAAAAGAGATTGAAATCTCGTTTGAACCATATGTTAAAATCTTCTTTTTAATTTTGTATGCTTTTTTTCGATACGCTCACGCTTGTTGTCTGCATGTGCTCGCAGTAGTTGAACGTCGCCCGCTTTGAAATAAAATTCAACTGTTGTTACGCTTCATTGCACCCAAAACCACTGTTTGGAGGCATTATCAAGGTTGCATCGACCGCTCCATTTAATTCCTGACCGGGGAGGCGTCGTGGAATCCTGCGAGCACAACATTTTTTGAAAGTTTGTGAGTCGTTCGTTCGCAGTTGGCACAAAACGAGAATTGGTAAACGAAAGGGCCGCGCTCTGGTCTTCGGGGATATATCATTTTGGAACGCCGTGTGAACCATATGTAGCAGGTAGAAAAGAGGTAGATTTTAAAGATGGTAATTACTGTATAACGTACTTACGCGACACGCGGCGACAGGCGTGGTCGTCTGAATAGGAGAGCGTGAAACTCGTTACTACGCCTGCCATCGTAAAAGAATGGATGGACTTTTAAGTTTATAACAATTATCTCATTTACTCGTTACAAACCATACTTTTTTGTCTGATGCCAAGTGCTTCGTGCATTGCTGGACGTGCGAAAACGATTAATACAGCTGTGCTTCTTTCAACGTTAATGATCTTCAATGGAAAATCGCGTTGTCTGTGCCTTGGTCAGGTCACACTTCTCCAGAAACGTGTCGAGACAGCTTTACATCAAAGCTAATAATCACATTCATTGCCCTGATGAACCAAGCCCGTACCCAGGTTTCAAGGTTTTTAGGGAAAATACATTTTAGGGGGGCAAGGTTTTTGTTTTTAATATATGTTTAAGACAAACTGTATAAAAAAATTTTCTGGACACAACAAAATTCGAGGAGGCACAAAAAAATTTAGGGAGCTCTGCCCCCGAATGCCCCCGTGGCTATGGGCGTGTGATGGACTGTGGACTGCTTGAACCGAAGCAAAGTGATTACTGAGTAGTTTCGAAGCGATACTGTGAATTTGGCTCACTGTAAGTCAAAAGGTCAATTCATAAATGTGTCCAAAGACAATTGTGAGCGTATACTGGTTGAATTGCAAAGTAAAACCAAAAAATAAATTTCCTTATAAGGGAGTGAAGATATTTACCGGATTTGTTCGTGTGTCCTCTGTCACTCTACAAGTAAGTAAAACAGAAAGTGCACCATGAGAAAGAGTGGGTTATTTTTAGTGTATTTTTTTATTTTGACAAACTTTCGAAACAAAAACTGAGCTGAGCTTTTGGCTTTTTCCACAAATCTGTCTATAAAACCTGAAATGGCACTTCTGCCGTGCCACCCTAGGAAATACAGAATCAAGAAAAGTTGGCAAATTTTTTTTCTTAGCGAAGATACTTTGTCTTGGTCGTTTCGTCACCTGTTTGTTTTATATGCACTGATTGTAAACCAACGCACGGCTTAAAGGGTTGGATTTTCAATGATTGATTAGTATGTGCTGAAAAAGCGTTAGCAAAGAACGACAACTTTGAAAACGGAATGGTACTCGGCGTGGTCGGTGCTGGACAGGAGTTTCGTGAGTAGTTTGGTTGTCATTGGAATCAACCAGAAACAATGTCGATCTCCTTACTGTGTGGAGCTGAGATACGGCTCAGTACGCTCCGTTACTGCACATTATATCACACCAAACAAAAAAACAATCGAAATGCGCTGCTTTCTTGCGGTTAGTGCTGCGGATTTGCAGCGATTGTCTATGATAAGCCCTTCACTGTGAATCCACGATAAATTTAATCGTATGTTGTATGTAAATTCGACCTGCAGGAGAGTGAACTTAAAAACGGTTCGATACTGTTCGCATCTCCCATGCTTAAGACATGGGATCTTCTGAAAAAGAAACGTATAATTGCAGTTGCGATTTCATTAAGCTGATTTCCTTTGGGGCATGCCGCACCGTGCTCACGCCAACGCTGCAGGACCACGCAGGCATCACGATGAAGCACGTTCTTGTACACTTTATGTGAATTTGTCATAATTTGCAGTCTTGGGAAACACTGCTAGCTCCTTACGTCTTCGAAGGTTCAGATTAATTCACGTATTTCTGATGAGTTTGCGCGTTTCACAAATATTCCAATCATCGTCGATGCAAAAGCAACCTGCCCAGCAGTGACAATATATTTCCTTACACTATGTCCTTCGCTGCTGATTTTCTTTGCTGGCTTGTTCAGTTTAACCAAGAAGGCGGCTTCATTCAGTCGGCTACTCCGTACGCCTCTTGCGACGTTAAATGCGTTCAGCGCATTCTTGAGATTCTTCAGAGGATTTTTTCAAATGCCGCGCACAGCATAGTCTGCAGAGCGGGTACTGTCGCAAGCGTCGTTGCGGGCGGACACTAAAAAGAAGTGTCTTGACCTATTCCGCTGCGCTGTCACAACCAACATTGGTTGAACCTGAAACACGAAACCACTGGATTCGGTTTGTGCTTCGCAACAACGTTCGGGCAATTACACAAAAACCCGGTCAAGCACAAATATAATGAGGCCGCAGCAGGGAACTTTTCAAGCATTGGTGCAACAAAAGGCAGTCGGGCTGGGAATAATGTGTAACATTTACCCCAAGAAACGGTCATGGTATTCTCAGGTAGCTGTTTGCTGTCGACTCAACCTGCTGGGCTGTTTGTTAAAGAAGGTGCAGCTTCTTCAGGAGATGAAAGCATCGTTAATGTGCTTCGAGTCTCCTGCTGAAACACGTAGATATGAGCAAAACTTGGATCAGGAGTGCAACCAGGTGATATTTTCGGGGGGGAAAGATTGCAAAGATTGCAACTTGTTGTTGTACTATTTTCGGGAAAGAAATGATTATAACTTCTTGTTGTGTCGAACATCTGAACATGTTTTTAAAAATATCGGGGGATACTTCCCCGATTTCCCCCCTTTGTTGTGGGCCTGACGTGAATGCGATTAAATAAGCTCAAATGCGACCTACTATTATCTGATCATGACAGAAATTTACTCGTGTTTTTGATGCAGCTTTTCTTGACCACAAAAGTTTCGATTTTAGTTTAAACTCAAGCTAAGGTTAGTCGTAGCACCACCTGGGCGGCGAAACAACACAATGGATACAGGTGCTGTCACGACTCGTTTTCTGGGTATGTCGTTGGGCGATCCTACCTATAACGCAGCTCAGAAATCACTGTTGCGTGTATAGAGTGGGAGCGTTGGAGTAGAGTAGGAATTGGAGCGCTGAAATCACTGATGCGTGCATGCAACAGAGCGCGTGGAGTATGCTACAATGGGGTAACAGCAGCCCTGAAACATATTTCCAGCACAATGTTTGTAGAATATACTTTCGGCTGAACAGAATCACAAATGAACACTCCAATACATAATCAAAATTGTTGCGTTATATTTGGAATAGTGCAGCTCAAAATTGAACAGATGTCTTCAAAATTAGGGTGATCGATGAGTTTCTTATGAGATTTGTGCACTCAAAGTAAGACTAATTAACCAGTCATCAATGGAAGAACTAAGACAGCTTCTTTAAGAGGTAGGTGATGGAATTATAGTTGTGGACAGAAATGACAGACATCATTCGTCATGATTGGTTGTTCAGAGCGTGAAAGCATGGGACGAAGGGCTTGAAAATTTTGTGAAACTACGTTCTCCAGCGGAAATCTTTTCAAAACATTTCCAAATGGACCATGCAAATTTTGCAGAAACATTATTTGTTGCGCAAATCTTGCAAAACCACATGTACTGTACAAAATTCGAAAATAGTTGAAACATGCAAATTTGGCAAACAGTTGAAATGCTAAGTGCTTCTTGAAGGTGAATGTGTATAATTGCTGTATGACTGATAACCTATATATGTTGTGCAATTTGGTATTTATGCACAATATTTCAGATTTACTTCATAACGTTTTGGCAATGTGCCCTGCTTGCAATATTTTCTCAGTAGTCCATATGTGTCTGTGGACTATTGAGACACATGTAGATTTTTGAGAAAACGCTGTCTGTGGACTATTGAGAAAAACAAGTGAAGAGTAAAGCTGTTGTTGAGCAACACAGAGTGGTGTTGCTGAAGCTTGCAGAATACATCAGAATGATCATGTGGAGTTGTTGACACAGTTAATGTGAGCCTCAGTTCAGTTTCGTTTATTCGCGCTTTTCGTACTCCCTTTCGATCTGCAGGGGTGCTCTCCGCTTGCTTGTGCCTTTGGCCACGCGTCTGCTATCGCAGTGAATGCTGGCATGAACCATTTCTTTGCACCCATCTATCAATGCCAAGTAAGTTGTGCCAAGCACCCATCGATCATCGATCAATGTTCCCCCCAGATTGTTGTGCCCCCCCAAAAATTGGTTGTGCTCAGAAGAATTTGTTTGAAACAAACAATAAAAACAAAAATCTTGCCCCATAAAAATGTATTTTGCACCCAAAACCTTAAAACCTGCCTATGGTTCTGCAGCTAGTATCCAATAGATTCCAGATCCATATTGGTACGTAGCCCGGCATCTGTCCCGTAAATACCAAGTACGTAAAAACGCGTAGGCCGATATAGAAAGTGTTTGGGTAAAAGTACCAATTGATGCAAATTCCAAAGAGTAATGGTGCGGTGCGGGTATCATCGTCACTTTTAAACAGCAGTAACCCACTTTTGAAGGGTCAGATTTTATCAGAACATAAATGGCTTTTTTAGTTTCACCCAAGTTAAACTCATTTTAAGATTAATTTCCCGCAACGCATACAAGGTCACTATTTATGTTAAAGGTATATTGTTGATACCACGTACACACCTTCGACGTAAATGATAAAACCGAGAGGTATTGGGCATAGGGTGCATTCCCAAAATATATGGAACCCTGCTAATCACAGAATGCCACTTTAAACCGTGGTAGGCATTTGCTGCCCATCATCATTAGTGTTATTAACTTTCGCACTTCAGATTGTATCGTTCTGACATAAAACAAAACGTTTTGCCACACACCAGCAAAACATATTATAGTGCGCACTGCAAATTCACGGCTGCACAGATGGCCATGTCTGCAGTTTTCAAAGTATATGACCATGTACGTATCAGAGCAAGACTGTACCTTTAATGCCTTTTTTGTTTGAATTTCACTGTTCAAGAGTTTTGCATATTGCCGAAAAACAAAGAAATAGAAGAGTAAGGTTGTTCATGACTTTAATAATGTACTAATTGAACATGATACACAAAACACATGCGATGTAAATTGAGACATGGCAATTATGTAATAAACGCATAACTTAATAAGAGCAGACAGTCAGACAGCACAATATAATTAATCAACAATGCATAATGGTCAGTTTTTGACTGCAAACGTAAACACGTACAACTAAAGCTTAGAATTAAACTTAAATACAAAACATTGGTTGTCATGATCTTTATAAGCCATACGTTTACAATTATTGCATTTTAAAAGAACTTCTTTATTCTAATCTGATGAACCAACTGATGCAAACGTAGCCAGCAGATGTTGCACTTTTGAAACTTACTACAGAATAATTATTGCGTTACATCAGGAACATGGACAATTGCTTCAGTTACAGCTAGATTGCACATTGAGAACTGCCAATCTCAAAACTGTAGAAACGAAGTTTGTTAGCCTATCTGGTTCTGAAATCAAATTCAAACAAAATATTTCTATTTTTTAGTTTGCAGTATGCAACAGAAATTGAAGAATTGGCAAGAACATCTACATGTAAAAATAGGCACAAAATTCAAACGACATTCTGAAAGGGGGGGCATAACATTTTAAAAAACGGAGCAAGGCAAGTTCCTTATTTTTCTCAACATAAACCCACCACTGGCGTCATTGATGCTTTGAATAATGATACCGAATTTACTTCTAAAAGAGCTACATTAATTGGAACAATTTGCAGGGTTCTAAACACAGTTGTTTTTGTTTTTTTTGTTAATTCCGCTGCACATCTCAAATGTACTTTTTTGGATACTAATGGGCTAACTACAGAATTAGGTTGAAAACAGAAACGCAGGACTGGAGAGATTTCAACTAGATGAGTCACGGAGACTTTCACTCTTTCAGGCATTCCCTCTGCAAACCTCTTCTTGTGTTTTCCGGCAGGTTGAATATAATCTTTGAATGGACAATGGTTGGAATCACAAGTAATGTGGGCCTCTCCTACGCTTAGGAAGGCCCGTTTCTTGTACGCCGTTTACAGACACTAAGACGGTCACTGGTTGCAGGCAACATTGCCTGGTGCGTCTAGAAGAGATGTTGGGCTGTAAGCAGAGGATTTCAATATCTATCTTTCATATGTTGGTTTGTAATCTTGTAGCATTGTTGCAGCCCTTCAAAACACGTTACACTCCACGCCCACTGTTCCATGCACAGGCAACAGTGAGTTCAGAGCTGCGTTAAAGTCAAAATCGTCCACTTAAATACCCAGAAACCGAGTGGTGTCACCACCGGCATAAATGTTGTTGTTTCGTACCCGGACGAGGGACAAACCTCTTTTTCTGACGTCTGTTTGGTCAAGAGAAGATTACTGGTGGAAGAAGCAAAACTCACTGTTGTTTTAAGGGTAATTTGAGTTGTTAAAAAGGACTGCGCGAGTGCTTAAGTCGACGTACTGGTTTTCCTAGCGCCGCGCTGGCGTGTCATGAATTTGATGTGCGTAGGATGTGTCGAGTACTTTTCTGCTTGCCTGAAAGCGGCGAGTTATTTTATTCTTAACTGATTCAAAGACGTACGCTCCCCGTGCTACCGTTGCAAATCTCTCCAAAACTGCTTTGAATTGCCTGCATTCACGTCGCAAATGGTGACATGGTGTCCCAAATGGCTACATGGTGTCGCAAATGGCTACATGGTGCGCAAATGGTGACAATGGTGTCGCAAATGGTCGCAAATTCACGTCGCAAAAGTGGTTCATTCACATCGCAAATGACTTTAGGGGCGTTGGTTCGTAGTCAGATTTCAGTGGTACAGCGAGGCGGAACTAATAGAAGCAAAAACCCTACAAAAGGATAACTATTTGTTATTGGAATAGCCAAAGAAGTAAAACTGGGCAATTTAAAACATCGCAACTTTTAAAGTATTATAGTTCAAGGGAAGGTAATAGTAAATTGCAACAATAATTTATTTTTACCCTTGCAGTTTCAGCTTTATTTATGGCGCAACCCTGTTTTTACACTCCGATAACGTCTTTACAAATCTGTTTATGATATCCGCCATGACGTATGTCCGTGTTTCAAATTGTGCTTTCTAAGCGCAATCCTAATCCAGCTCTGAAAACTTCGTCATTGTGATCGGGTTTATCAGTGCAAAAGAAACCGCAGTCTCTATGACCACGCAGAGGTAGCTCCAGACGACCGCAAAACTCGACAACCTTGATCGTACGTGTCTCAGTTGAACTCTGTGTTGATCTGTGATCTTTTTCTGCTTTCGGAAAGCATATGTCGCACGTTCACGTGTCCTTCATTATAACAAGTTTAAGAAGCACATTTAACTTCTCTGCTCAAAGCTGGTATTATTGGTTTGTCTGATGAGAGTAATAATCTTCTTTCGCTTTTTTCCAATTTTTGTGGTTGATCTTACCAACAGCCTGAGGGCCTTAACGCTGCAACTACAAAATCCGGTGCGAACGGAACACACCATTTGTAAAATTCTCCCTATACATGTAGGCTAACCATTTGAACTCCTCAAGCCATCACTTTTGGAGACGTGGTTTGTGGAAGCCTATGTGCACTACCGGAAAATCGTACGAAGGTACGAAAATTCTACAAACCTTTCCGTGACTGCAGAGCACGGTACACAGAACTGGCTGTTGTGGATGTTAGTTCGTCAACGCAGGAATGAAGAAAGCTGCTTGATTATTTCGCAAACCTTGAAAAATCATAACTGACTGATTTGATAACAAATGCTGCAAACCTTGAAAAATCATAACTGACTGATTTGATAACAAATGTGCTGCACACGTGCTAGTGCAACCGTCAAACTTCCAGCACCCGATCCTAAAGAAAAATTTGTTGAAAGCCTCATCGAGTAGCCTAAATGAAATGAACATCAGAATTTCTGATTGAATAAGTTGCAAAAAGTGGGGACACAGCCCTCCCTGACTGCTCTTTAGCCATATTTCATAAAATTTTGTAGCCAAATTTCACATAAAAATAGCCAAAGGTAGCCAAATTTGAAGCAACTTCTAACCCAGGGATTCCCAACCTGTGGTGCACGTACCACTAGTGGTACGCGAAGGTCATCCAGGTAGTACGCGAGTAACTTCCATTTTTTCACAAAAACCTGGATTCACAGCTTTCTAGTTTGCGTATCGGGCTATGCTTCTAAATAAATAAATTTTCCTGTAGCCTGTTATTCCTATTGTTTCGTAACATTATAAAATTTGCTGTTAGCAAATTTAGGTCACGCATAGACCAATCGGTGGAAGGTAAAAAAAAACAAAAATCTCATTAAATTTAGTTGTTGTCTTTTATAGTTATTTTGATTTATATCATTCTTCTGAATAAACTAAGATTCGATCAAATTGGTTGTTCTGGAAGAAGTGGTACGCGTTGACAATACAGGGTGCCCAAGTGGTACGAGATGGTGAAAAGGTTGGAAACCCCTGCTCTAACCCAATCTGAAACACAAAGAAAAAAATAATATCCTCTGAAAAAAGTACAATTTGTGCTTCTACCGTGTATGCACAATGCACATACTAGGTGAAGAATTTCAGATCGAAAATTTCATCACTGACGCAATTGAGACCAACAAATCATTGCAATACTATTTGCATACCCTTAACCATTCTATGCATTCCCAAACTGTCAATTCTCCATAGGTAAATTCGTGCACTCCAACGTGATGTGCTGGTCACTGAAGCCTAGCTAAACACTACGTTAATGCTGGATTGAAGTGCTCGATACCCTTATCAAGACCTTATGTGCACAGTAGTGAATGAGTGTTGTATTAAGTGTAACTTAACAGCTTGTTTACAACCATTCACTGGCCTAAATCTCGACGAAAACTCAACAAAAATCCGCCACTTTTAAAGAATAACCAAAAAATCCGCTTAACGCTAGTTTTTACCTACCACGAAAAAATAAAAAATAACCAAATTTTGCGGAAAAATAGCACATTTAGCAACATTGGTTATGACTGAAGTATCCACCTAGAAAGCAAGAATCTCAAGTCTAGACCAAATACTACACAAAGTCCTCACTGATTACGCAGTTTTCATGGTTCTTCTAAAAACAAGGTGATATAATGGACATCGATAAACACAACGCTTCTGAGATTCCGGCAATATATTGTTTACAGGTTTTCAAAAAACTGCATTTTCAAAGGGAAATTCATACCGCCATAGGCTTTTGACGCTCCAGTGACATTTTCCTCGTAAATTGTGGAGTGGCTATAATGTCCAATCTCTGGTTTGGCAGGAGGAAAGAGCTCATCGCTATGCTGCGTAGATTTCTTCTCATTATGCAGCCGATCAATCTACGACCACGAGAAATCTGCACATTGTAAAGATAACCACTGCCTTGCAAATGAAAAAACAAAAAATTTGAAAGATTTTACCTTTAAATTAGTCTTTTTTCGTTTCAAAACACGTTTCATTATTGGCTTAAGCGAAATAAGAGAAAACCGAAACGTACGAAGGAAGAGAGTTCTGTCCAACTCACCAGCTTCTCACATCTCAGGCAACGCCTATTTTGCTTGAACCAAAGGGTAAGCCGCAGAAAATCTCATTATCTTAAGCATGCCTTCGAAGGAAAAAAACAACCTACGGAGCACAACTGTTATTACAAAAGCTTCAAGAAGATTTTAGCGAGAATGTGTGATTTCTTCACTTCGATATTCCGAAAGGTGCTAAACGTTTTAGGGTCAAAATATTTGAGTGAAGGCGTTGCACGCAGTGGCGTAGCCAGCCCAAAAATTTTGGGGGGCCAAAATGTATGATTTTAGGTTGGAAAAACGCCTCTCAAAGCACAAAATAACCATATTTTCCAAAACTTTTTTGGGGGTATGGCCCCTTTGGCCACCCCTGGCCACGCCTATGGTTACACGCGCGATTTTTTTCTTGCTGCAGACAAATTGGTCCAGTAGATCCGTTCTGAGGGGCGGTTTAAGCTTGTTGACACGCGTGGTTAACTTTGACATGTGGTTGACACGCGTGGTTAACTTTCCATTTTTACGAAATATATTTAGCGACAGCCCACGCATAAGTCACAACACGAGCGTTTCTCTTTCGCGTGCTTCTGACATTCATGTATTCGCAAAACAACCAGCTTTTCAATCACTCCCATGTGAATCAGTTAAACGCAGCAAGTTGGTTGTAAAAGTATTAAGCATAGAAATTACAGGATCTTCTTAATTTTTCACTATCACGTTTCCGAAGATCGAAGCGTACGTGTCACATTCAGAACATGGTGGGCACTTTTTTGTAGCGTAATTTATACTCATTACTCATTCTGTGGATTGAGTGTAATTTATACTCATCACTCATGCTGCGGACATGGGCTTCGGAAAGATTTTTTCAGGGTTGGGGCCAATAGTTAATTTTTTCAGAGGTAGCAATAAAGATATTTCCGGGGTGGCCAGTAGTGCTGAAATTTCATTCTTCCTTCTCGAAACTAAGAAAACGGCCTTTTTGTGCTAAAAATGTACTAGAAAAACGTAAAATTTCAAAATCCAGAAGACGGCAAGCCCCCCTGCTCCCTCCTTCCGACCCCTATGGCTGTGGATTGATTGAGAACCAGAAGAAAAGGGTGCTGGTGATGTTCAAGACGGTTTTTGAATTTTCGGACGGCAAAGGGTGATAAGCATTGTATTTCTACACCATAATGGAGCTTCTGATTGAAACCCGTTAGAAGATAAACTAGTTTGAATAAATAAAAACTTTTTTCTCTGTTATTCTTCGTCTGGAAATCGTTCCAAGCATAGAATCACGATTAATTTGTCTGAAACAGCGGGATCACGCCGAGCAGTAAAGATGCTATGCACCTATTTCCTACTTGCAAATGACTACCGAAAACCACACCGGAGCTGCAAGCTTGCATTTTGACAACAAGGTTGGATAATAATCTGCGACGAAAATGCAGCATATTCATGTCAGACAATTTGCCGGGTTTGAGCAGGAAAGTTAGTATAGTATTTAGTGTTTAAAAAAACTGAATCTTAAAAAATGCCGCGTATTGTCCGTGGTGGAATGCTTGTCGGTTGCTTACGTAAATTTAAAAAAAAAACATTGAAAAGATTTCACTTGGAACGAACAGGCTTCTACTTTTCGTGAAGCTGTAGATTATGGAAACGGGTATCGTATTTTCGTTACATTGTCATCGCCAACAAAGCACACTTCAGATATTGCCGAATATGAAGTTCAGATATAGCCACCAATCCTTTTCATTGATCCTTACCCGAGGTCAAAATTTGGGCATCTACAACTCGAGAACCAGTGTAACAGGGTTATGGGCGTTGAAAGGGGATGACAGGTAGGGGGCAATCCTCCTGGCTTTTGAATGTGATATTTTGTTATTAAAATTTTAGTAGAAAAATGTTCTCCTCTTAGTTTTGGCGTTGGTAAAATGAATTTTCAACAGTGTTGCCCCTCTGTAAACTCCTTTTGGCCACGCCCTGGAAAAATCCCCTATTGGCCCCCCTGGAAAAACTCCCTCCGATGCCCGTGAACAGGAGTCGTGCTTTGCAACAGGATGGCGAGCCATCGAGAGTGTGGTCTCTTTGGAAGGCGCCTCCGATCACTACCTGGGGTCCATTACACGACGGTTGAGTTTGACATTGGAGATGGCGAGTGGTGTTTTCTATCTATCTCAGCCTTCAGGCCTTAGCTTGATGCAAAGGGCGGCTGCTTCATCTTCTCTTCCAAAAAAACGTTTGTGATGTTGCCCAGGTATAGAGCGTTTACCGGCGAATTTGTAGGAAACAGGAACCTGCACTGCTTAGACCTGCACAGTGGATTTCGGCACACAACGTATTTCGTACAATTTTCGTCTTTCTGCTTAAAGTCAGCGAGTTAGGATACGGATCAGGGTGTTTGCATTCGCGCATCAATGTTGTGGTTACATGTTTAACTATGCGAATTTTAAAATAAAAGACTTGTTCAACAGGTAGTGAAATACACCTGAAGCGCACGGAGAGGTGAGCGGTAAAATTTTTCAATGCGTTTGCTCAACGAACTGTCACAGCCAACCGTCGTGACTCATGCATACCAACGTCTAAATTTAGGCCCAGCAGTCAAAGGCAAGCTTTTTCCAGAGGAAGCATAACTAATTAGGCTAAATGTGGCACGTTTCACTGATGTCAATACGGGCTGCCAACGAGAGTTGCCGACCGTCAGCATGGCAGTGAAGCAACCCCAGCTCTTGTTCGTGGTGGCATGCCCTTGATTCGGCATTCAACGTTTCCTGCATATTAGAATGCAGATTTTTGCATATTAGAATGCAGATTTCCCGTCGTAATCTGGCCCTGGCAATTAGAACCTTTTTAAAAATCGAAAATTTTTGCTTCGACTAACCCACTGACGAACAGGCTGCTTATCGTTGCAGACCAAGATTAAGAACCAGTGTTTTGTCACTACCTGCGTGGCTAACCTTGATGCTTTTGTGACTTGTCTGTTAAGTTTAAATTATTTATCGATGGCATTGGCCGCTTCTTGAACTGTCGGTCGCCGTTAGCGACATCAAAGAAGAGTTCGCCCTAACGCGGCCAGATTTTCGATTTTCGTCTTCCTGCTGTAATTTTGCGTTACTCCATCGCCATCAGGCCTGCCATTCGCTATCGCATGCGTTGATTTTATAGCAACTAATGCAGCTAAATAATTTAGAGACGAACCATTCCAGGCCTTCTGCGTCTCCGTTTATCAATGGTCTCGGTCATGTTTCGTTTCAAGCTTTCGCAGCGCTGCAGCTAATTAATGGATAAGGAAAAACAACTTTTCTGTCTGATCTGTTGCTTTTTCTGCGAAAACGTAAGCAATGTTGAACCTGGAGCCACAGCCTTTGCGGTCTTTCATTTTTTGAAAGTGTCTGACGAGTTTAAACATTCCTACACTAAGTAGTCATTACTCGTCACATCTCTCTGTAGGCAAGTTCCAATTTTCATGCCGCTTTTTGCGTGTTGCAGAACACTAGGTGTGGCAGTACCCAGTCTTCGAGAGCTTCTTCTTTGGCTTCAGTAAAGCTTGCAGCATTGCACGCCTTTTAATTGCACTTCGAAAGTTGCTAAACAGATGCGGCAAAATGATAAAATTATTTTGCTAGATTTCATGCGCTCTTTTTATTTCCATTGCTTTATAGCAGTGGTTCTCAAACTTTTTGAGATCGCGTACCACCTGATGTTTTTTTAATGTTGGAGTGTACACCCCTGGTTTCAGAAGAACGGAATTTGCTCAAATGTACTTTACATTAATATAGAAAATAAACGAATTAGCAACATTAGCATAACACACGAACGAATTATAACACAGAAACGAATTAACAAAGCTTTTCGAATATGACAGGAAAGCTGCTCGAGTACCACCTGAAAAACCCTCGCGTACCACTAGTGGTACGCGTACCACAGTTTGAGAACCACTGCTTTATAGCATATCGATTTAGCAACGTTTGCTTTGGCTTTTTGTCCTGGTTTCTTATAAGGCTTTTGAACTGGTTTTAGCAATATCCGTGTTGCAATGGTTGCTGCCTGAGCAGTGCATTACAAGGCCAAGACACAAAATTTGGCATTAAGATGTCGATCAATCAAGAAATAAACAACTGTATAGTGTTAAAGTAGGTCTGTAACTGTGTTGGCCTAAAATATGATAAAAATATTTTTTTAGGCTCAAGTTACCTTTTTTTGGATAATGTTCTTGTTATTGGAACTTGTAGGCACTGGCTTAAACCGTTTTAGAAAACAGTAGACAAATTAGAAACCATGGTTCTGAAAGAACCTTGAATATGTTGCTGATTTAGCACGCTTACCGCCCGACCAGTTTGCAGATTGATAAAACTGCGGAGTCAGACAAAGAGAAAATTGTTTCTTAGTTCCGTTTTAGACTGAATGCAACCGCTAGTCCGCAACACCTGCTGCTTTTCACCGAACAGATAAGCATGGCATAAACTACGTTGTTGGTCATTAGCAAGCTACCTGTTGCCTCAGGTTCTACATTGTTTACGGAAGTGTGGTTAGTAAAACTTACTTTATTTTTATCACAACATATCCATAACATTGCTCTGTTTCCTTGATGCTGTGTTTAACTTGTCATCATGAAAACACGCACACACTTTCTTTGTCATAAGCCAAGCAACACCACCACGTAACCAGAGGCTTGAGCCAGGTGGAAACTTAGCTGAGAGAGGCCCACTGGCCACTGTATGGGGCTCACTAACCAACACTCAGGAAAGAACTTGAAAAATCATGGTGAATCCGGATGCGCATGGCTATAAAACCCGAAATCACAGGAAAATTGCGATCGCAAAGCCGCAAAAGCTATTGGGGGACCCAAAGAGCTGTCGCCCTATATCTCTTCCCATTCAAGGTCCTCGAGTGACTCATCTACTCTCGTGTCGAACCAATCGTCGACCCATTGCTCCTGCCGGAGCAGGTGGGCTTTCGACACGGGAGATCGACCGTAGATCAGGTCACCTTGCTTACACAGCACATCGAGGTTAGTTTTTCGGCGAAGTAGAAGACCGGAGCTGTGTTTGTCGAGATCACAGTAGCCTACGACACTTTATGGCATCGCGGGCTCACTTGCAAGTTGCTGCGAGTGCTACCTGACAGGACGTGATCCGCATGATCATGGAGATGGTTGGCAATCGCATCTTCACCCTTAACACCGGAAACGGCAAATGAAGCAGGTTACAACGCCTCAAGAACGGTGTGCCACAGGGATCCGTCCTGACAACCCTTCTCTTCAACATCTACATCTCTGATCTGCCAACCACCATCTCCAGAAAGTATGCATCTGCTGACGATCTAGCAATCATGCATGCTGATGGAGACTGGCAGGCAGTGGAAGGGGTGCTGACCAAGGACATGGCAACCGTAGGTGAATACCTCTGGATTTGGAAGCTGCAGCCCAGCATTACAAAAACGGTGTCGCCAGTCTTCCACCTCAACAACAAGGATGCTAAATATGAGCTAAAAATCAACCAAAACAACAAAACCCTATCCTTCTGGCCGAATCCAAATACCTCCGAGGAACGTTGGACAGGTCGCTCACGTATCGCCGACATCTCAAGTCACTTCGCAAAAAGTTGACATCACGCGTCGCACTCTCGAGGCGGCTTGCTGGCTCTAGTTGGGGTGCTGGGGCAACAACGCTGCGAATAGCCACCCTAGCCCTGGTCCATTCAACAGCAGAGTACTGTGCTCCTGTCTGGCATCGCAGTGCTCATACTCGCATCATTGGCCCTGCCATCAACGACGCTTTGCGAATTGTGACTGGGTGTCTGCGTCCTACACCAGTGGACAACCTTCCCATCCTCGCTAACATTCAACCAGCTGAGCTTCGTCGCAATGGAGCTACACATTCTCTAGCACGCCGTGCCTGCTCCGCTCAGCGCTCATCTGTCCGGCGAGCGCGAATGCACGCCATCTCAAATCGCGACACCCATTTGTACACGCTGCACAACAACTCATCAGTTCATCTGACAACAACAACAACATACGTGCGGCGAACTGGGCAGATCACCAATGGAATGCGGAGTGGTTGGACAACCTTACGAGACTTCGTACTTTCATCACCGACACCGGCACCAACCCTCCCGGAACGACCCTCCCAAGAACAGCGTGGGTCCGACTTAACCGCTTCCGCGCAGGTGTCGAACGTTTCCACTCCTGTTTGCACAAATGGGGCATGGCCTCCTCTGCGCCCTGTGAGTGTGGCGCAGAAGAACAAACCGTCGACCCTGTCATCCTCCAGTGTCCAACCCATCGACCTCCTGGTGGATTGCACGGCCTGACGGTTCTGGACGATGAGACAATTGAATGGCTGCTCCACACCTGCCCCGAGATCTAGTGCGGCCAAGCAGTGGATTGAAAGAACTGGATCAAACGACGAAGAAAAAACAGAAAATACTTCGAAAAATGCAAAGACATAACAACCTACTGAAAACCAAAAGAATACCAAACCCGAAATATAAGCCAAGTGAGGGCCCGTTCTTTTACATTTAGCTCGCCAGGGGGGGAGTGATTCGCCCCTCTGCACTCTGTCAGTTACGCCACTGCATGTAACCCTTTATTGGTTGGATCAGTCCATCCGAACTTCGAAGCAATCACAAAAGCTACGCTGCTGGGTAAAGTGTCGACAAATGATTAGCACATGAAGTCCAACGAAGTTATTACGCAACCTTGCCCCATACGTGCTCTTGCAAAACTATATCAACTGTGTAGGAGCCATTTCTTCACTTTAGAGCTAGGCCAACCTTGTACCTTTCCCGTAGCCACGGTGGGCATTAAGGGCAGTGACCCCAAACTTTTTGTGCCCGTCCAAATTTTGCTGTGCCTAGAAAAATTTGTTAATTGGACTTGTACTTACCATGCAATACTAAGCAACTTATGATCTGCTTGTAAAGCATGCTGCAAAGCGAAAATTCGAAGTGTTTCATTAAAAACAAATGTTAATAAATGTACAATAAAAGTGAGAAAATACCGATTAACAGTTATGAGATATCGATTGTATTTGCTTTAGATTAGTTCTTGCTACTGTTATTAACTGTTTTTCTACGGTTGCTGCTCGGTTGCCTTCTGCAACTTTTGTTTCTGTTGGGTTTTGACAGAATTTGCTTCATGATAATCTTCCATTTATCAGCATCAGCAACCGTATGACAACTCCGCGAAAGGACACGTATCCAGTCCTGTAGCCACGTTATAAGAATACACTTGGGTGTGTATTTGTGGGGATTAAATTTATGGGGCACAAAAAACATTAAGGCGGCATTGCCCCCGAATGCCTCCCCCCCGGGGTTACGGGGCTGCACGTACCATGGCCTTCTTTTGATCCCAGGGACTGGTTCTTTTCAAACAATCCATATGTGACATTCTTTTTTATCGAAATAGACAGCTGTTTAGACTTCACGGCTATCCCTTCAAATCAAATCACAACGCGTTTGAAGCCCTTGGCTACAGTTACAAAAGATACGTGATATGTGGTCAGTGACGGAAAATACGATAAAAGGTTTACATCTACTGTAGTAATGTGCAAACGTGTTTCGACAGAAACGCTATCGCTCGCCAGATGAAACATGGAAATGTATACACACACATCCAATGCATTTTTCGTGTTTTGTATGATCCAGTGCTAGGCTGAATGTTTCTTGTTTGCAGCAACGTTGCTTCACTGAGGCTCTACGGTTATTTGCTTTTATTAGAATGCTATCACACCGAATTTTCTTAAAAAGTGCAAGTTGAGAAACCGACCTTGATTTGATAGAAACGCTTTTTTTGCAGGATAGCCAACACGTAAGTTATGCAAAATACTTCGTTTTTAAAGTTTGATTGTTTAGTTTGATAAAGCATCGCCAAAACGTGTTTTCGCGAAACGTTTATCCCGAGTGTTGCAATTAACAGAGGTTTTGAAATTGCAAGAAACTGTAACGGAGGATTAAAAATTGAAAGGCCGATCTTTTTTCACATTTTGGTTTACATCTGTCTATTATTGACATGGAATGGTTGATCTTTGCATTCGACATAGAAATGCAATAAGACAAGTGTTTGCACGATAAACGGTGAGATAGCCAAAATAACCTGCAACCGGCTTAGCGATTTCACGTGGGTGTGAGCTTCTCTCAACTTTGGAACCCGGCGAATCTGCTGAAAAGTTTCGGAAATATTAATGGCAATGAATCACTTTTAGACATTGACACAATGCAAAAGGTTGTAGTTACCGATTTCCCAATTTCCAAATAGCACCTGGCAAAAATCGTAGAATATTAGCCGTTTGTAACAGTTTTGAGGTACCAAGAATCTAATTGTTGTGAAAAACACTGATAATAATTGTTGAAAGTGTTGCAGTTACGCCCGAAACGAAATCTGTTTACGAGAACATTATATTTTACTCTTTGGTTTGGCCACTGATCTTCGCACCAAGGTTGTGAACAATTCTTATATAGGGTGAAGTGACAGCATTTTCGCCTCGCGTAGCTTCACATCAGTGTACTTTGTTTTTTCCGAATGTCCCACGTCCTTCACTTTTGGTAAACAATTTGAACTTATATGGGTTCATAAAACTGCAAATTCTATATTTGCAGTCAAGCTAATTTTTGCAACGGTTGTCACTTGAAAGATTTTTGTTTGTTGTTGAAGGGCGGTTGCACGGATTACGTCTCTGCGCATCCTAGCCTGACTACGCCACTAAGCACAACTGGCTTGTGAGGCAGCTGCCCTCAATCAGATGCGCGGGTGGATGGTTCCATTTCTTTCATGAAAAATATTTACGGTTCCCCAACCTCGATTAGATCCACCATCGTCCACCCAGTCCCGTTAAGAAAAGTAGCAACGCAATACACAGCTTCTGCTTTTCAGGTATAGTGATTGCCGCATAACTGCCCTTGCAGTAGACTCAACGCATATGCAAGGCCTCTACTATAAACAAACGTTCCCGGAGCAACGCCTTCCCGTGGTGCCCCTTAATATCGCAAAAGTTGGTACATAAATGGTGCGACCGGTCTGCGGCCCAACGGTATTGTTTGGGCAGTTACTGCCACAAAATGTGCAAAAATATTCAAACAAATCGCGCGCGTATCTGAGGACTGCGTTCGGGATTTAAGCAAAGGGACCCGTTACAATTATACGCGACAGTCTTCCCCATCAGGTATCCATAAATAGAGGCCCCACAGGAGACGCCTGGGGACAATGCAGAGTGCTTCTAGTCTGAACGACTTGAAAACCACGGGAAAACAGCAATTTCACCATAAACTAGTCATTGGAAACCGGAACAGTGGTTCACTCACAAGAAAAGAGCACGAAGTGGTTGAGGAAGCCAAACGATATTTTCTGGATGTTGCTAGCAATCTCTTCGACTAAAAGCCGTGGTTCTAACATTGCTGAGCTGGAACGATGGGTAGAAGCTCTTCTACTTGTGCGTTGAGCTAGAAACGTGTGCCTAGGCTGTGGTGGGGTTGCCTGTAAGTCATCATCTGTCAAGTAGTGTTGATGAATGTATCCCACTGGTAGGGTGAGCATGTTGAAGTTGTTGGACCGCTACCTCTGCTTAGTGAAGGTATACGCTCCAAACTGAAGTGTACAGTACCCTGAATTCGTGGAAGAAACCATTGATGATTAACGAAGGGTTAAAGCGAACGAATCCACTATTCTCTTTGGAGACTTCAATGCACATGTTGGGAACGATGCGGAGTTATGGAAGGATGCGATTGGCCAACATGGTGATGCTGACGTAAATGATAGCAAAAGGCCCTTGCTGCAACCGTGCTGTAACAACGCTCTGTGCATAAAAAAACTTTCAACACAGAGAGTTTCACAAATACACCTGATGCGGGGGCGGATCCAGGAGGGGCGATTAGGGCGATCGACCCCCCTTAAAACCTACGAAAATAACATTATTCACCATGATTTTGAACAACTTGGAAAACAGCATTCGCGATATAAGGCCATTTTGCCGTTATTTGTTTTGTCAAAGCAGTGTTGTGAAGTATACTACATCTCTTTTACAGTATAGCGAAGCCGTTATGAGACTTGATTACCAAATATAATTGAAAATCGCCCCCCCCCAAACTTACTGGCTGGATCCGGCCCTGACCTGATGCAGAGATTCGATGGGTCAACGGCAAATCATTGACTTTTGCACAGTTTCAGCTGACTTGTTTTGATCTGTGATGGGCATTCATGTCAAAAGGGGTCCAGAACTGTCGACGGATCCCAACCTGGTGCTCTGCCACTTACGTCTGGGAAAGCCAACAGCGCCTACACAAACGTGCAGGTCCAGGAGGTCTCATTAAAGAACGTGGAAGGCCCTGGTAGACAAAGATGTAAGAAAGCAAAGACCTTTCGCGGACAGTGTAGCGTATTTATTCCGCCACACCAAGTGGTAGCTGTTCAAAGCAGATATTAGCTTCATCTGCTCCTCGTGTATGCGACTCGGTGTGGCGAATAGTGACCAAAAAAGTGACTGAAATGACTCGGTGTGGCCAATAGTGACAAAACTTTAACCCTGCGGTACCAGGAGGTGAAAGATGCTATTCGAGCAAAGAAAGTAGCCTACAAGGCATGGCTTCAGAATAAAGCCAAATATTCATTGCATACGCGGTACACTTAGACGCGAAAGTCCGCAGCCCTCACGGTGAAAAAGTCCGAAAGGTAATCTTGGGAGAATTTCGGGCATAAAGTAGATTCCAGTAAGATGCAAGCCAATAAAGTGTTCTAGCAAACCAGTCGGCGTCTCTGCAGAAAAATATAATGCTGCTTGATCCATCAAAGACCAAAATTATTTCTTACTCAGCAATGAGGAGGTTATCCTTGGCAGTGTGGTATTTCAAAGATATTTTCAATCCAGTCAATACTATACCACCGGACACAAAGAAAGTACGTTTGGGGGAGGAAAATACCATCACTGCAGCAGAAGTATTCCCAACTGTCAAATCACTGAAGGCTGGGAAGGCTGCAGGTTGCAATGAGATCCGACCTGAAATCCTCAAAGTCTTGATTCAAGTATTTTTGCTGGCTCGTATGTGTCAAGTGGCCTGGTGTTCTCGAAGGGAACCGAAAGATTGGTAAACTGGGGTGATCATCCTCATACACAAGAAGGAAGACAGGAGAGAATGTAGTAACTACCTTGGTATTTCTCTCCTTAGCCTCTCTGGAAAGGTATATGCCAAGTGCTTTGGAAGAGAGATGCCTCGAGATAACTGAACCAAAGCTGGAAGATATCGAGTGCGGTTTTCGTCTTAGACGTAGCAATACAGACCAAATTCTTACTCTTTTGCAGATTTTCGATAAATCTTGGAGTATGCCGAAGACGTCTACACATGCTTTGTCGACCTCGACAGCATACCACTGAGACCCTCGCGAAAAGCTATCGGGAGTGTTGTCCAGAGTCCTGTGTTGACGGTCGCCTGTTACTGGACCTCAAGTCACTGCATTCGTTCTCAGTAGTTTGTGTTCGTGTCGGCGGAGTTAAATCACAGCCATTAAACCGTGGGTGTTGTACTCTGACAAGAGATGTAAACTGTCACCACTCCCCTTCATAGTCTATATGAAGTTGAAAGATAGTCAGAGCGGAGTCGACGAGGTTATTACTGTTGGAAGCTGCAGTATCAAACGCTTACGTTTTGCGTACTATTTGGTACTGCTTGCAACCTCTGAACAGCGTCTTCAACATGCACTTGATCGGTTTTCTGCTGGGTACGACCATGCCGGAATGAAAATCAGCACTGAAAAGACCGATGCATTATTTCTCACCAAAAACACAAGGCAATGTAAGTCGCAAGTGAGCGACAATACACTGCAGCAGGTTGAGAAATTCAAGTACCTTGGGGTGGTATCCACAAGTGACGGAAGGCGGAACAAGGAGATTGATACGCCGATTGGCAAGGCAAATCCAGTTTTGTGTGAACTTTATCGCTTTGTGGTGACAAAAGGGTAGCTTTCAAACACTTCAAAGCTGTCACTTTTTAAATCGGTCATTGTTCTGATCGTCACCTGAGGTCGGGAATCTTGGGTAATGACTGTAAGATTGCTATATCAAGTACAAGCGGCAGAGAAGGTTTTTTTCCAAAAGTTCACTCCGTGACACTTCGTGACAAAGTGCGCAGCTGTGAAATTCGTAAATCCCTGAATGTCGAGCCACTTCTCCGAATCGAGAGATCCCAGCTACAGTACATTGTTTTGACAATGCGACCAGAATGTCCCAGGAAAGGTTGGCGAGGAAATTCCTGCTGGCTACACCCATTGGAAAGCGGCCCAGAGGTCGACCAAGGGCCAGGTGGTGTGATTACATCACCGGCCTTGCTTGCTCCCATCTTGAAATATTCTGAAATTGCAGAAAACCGTGAGGTATTTTGAATCCTCCCTGGCCTGCTGGCCCTTCGACCCTCCTGACAGGAAACACGGGTATGAACACGATATAATGAAAGAAACCTTGTTTAGGTGGATTCACTTGTTCAGCTGTAGACACCTATATTAAGCCACCTATGCCGCAGAACATGAAGAAGGAAATAACTTGCTTGCTTTTACTTGCTGTGCCGTCAAGTAGTAGCGTAGCAATGTAGTGAAGGATGCCTTGGCGGTTGCATTTGGTGATAAGTGAATGTACTTCAAGAAACTGTCCATCAGGTAGCAAATTTTACTAGACGTGGTTTGGTGTATTTTTGGTGGTTGAGTTGTTTCGCAGAGAACAAGTGTCCTGATGCACTTGATAGCGCGCTCTTGCTGTGAAGTGAAATTTGAGACTGCTTGGCCGGAAAGGAAGACACTTGAGACAGTTTGGGCGGTAAGGATGTTCCTGCCAAATTTTCATACGCATTCGAGACTCGTTTGTTAACGAAAATTGTCAGCAGGCTGACGCCTGAATAAATATCGTTTGTCGCGGCTCGAAGAGTGCGACAAACATTGACAAATAATACACGCACACTGCAAGCAGCAAAGAAACAAAGGAAATTTTAATGATTAACACAGTATATCTGAAAACAGATAGTAAAAGATGTGTCAGGATTTTTTGCAGGATATAATAAAATTGCATGCAAACGCAAACAGTTGGATCAAGGAAATGCTTGGGTGATCGCTGTGACCGTGTAAATGAAAGCCCAACGATTTTTATTCAAGTTACGGTGTTGGTGCTTTGGTGGTGTTCTCCTGTGAATGTTACATGAGAAAAGAACACTCTGAGCCGTAATTTTACCCTAACTAAGGACGTCGATACTTTCCGGTGTTAGTTCTCAAAATCATGCGTGAGCTCACCACACTTGATGACAGTGAAATAGATACGATGTGCAGTGATTGAGTCAGTTGCTCTTTTTCAATTATAATTATAATTACAATTACGCTAAATCATAAATTTTCAATTGCAATTACGAATCAAATTTGGTCAAACGAATTCCTTTCAACAGACAGTGCTTGAATGTTCAATTATATTTGAATTATAGTTATCAAAACAGGAAAATCAATCAGTATGTTAACAACTTTAGGACCAAAATCAGATACTGCCATATAAATCCACGTTGAACTTGATCAGCATAAGTGATTAGAATAAAACTTATCCAATGCGATATCGTTTAGTACGGAAAAGGTCTGAAGCGATTGAAAAACTTTTTCTGTTGTAGCTGGTGTTGCCGTGGGAGCAGGGCGCAACGAGGTTAGATGGTGCATGGGGCAAGAAACAAGTTTAGCGCCCCCATGTTCGAACCTGAGGTCTTTCGGAAGCAAATGTACTGTATTGAAGAAAATACTTGTGATATCGTTGGGAAATTTCGGCGCCCGGGGAATTGTGCCTCCTTTGCCCACCTCGTTACGCCCCTGCGTGGGAGAAAGGATTTATCTGTGTCTTTCTACATGTGCGACGCATTTTCGCGCCCTTGCTCAAGGTAAGGGCCAATGGGCGACATAACTGGATCTTTACATGTGCATCCTTGTTTAGCTTTTTTAGTCAAAGGCCCTAAAAAAGCGATCAATATTGGTCTCTTAGGTGATGTAAATTGGGAAAGTTCCTTCTTTTTCATCTTCTCTTTCTTCCATTTTACTTAATAAAAAGCTTGTTTCATTCACCCTCTCCTTTATCAATTCTCACCTTTCAATGAGTAACAAGATTTGAAGTTGCTTACATTAAAAAATTTAAGACTTCTTACAAGGCTGACGCCTCGCTCCCGTATTAACCTCGTCAAGGGAATAAACCTTAGAGAAAAATTTGGTAATATAAACTGTAAAGACGGCACTCCTGTCAACTGTAGTCTGTAATGCTTCACAGCTGTTAACTCGTACTACACCAATACTGAATTATGTCTTCAATTTTTACCTTTTACTTCATAGCGTATCTTAGACTTCTTCACACATTATAGTGGGACATTTCTTAATGACGTATCAAGTAGCCAGATTTTCGAAGCAATCCTACAAACAGTGCTTCCTGGCATTGTTGCGTAAAAAATAATAATGCTCTAAAACACAAGTTAGGATTGCCTAGAGCAGGGGTTGCCAACCTTGTTTACTCCTGCACCTCTAAAAATACGTTGTTCTGATCTCTCACACCCTACAATTTATAATCAATTACTACCTTTCAAACGTGTAAAAAGGAACTACAAGTTTTTAATATGTAACGAAAATCAAAACATATGGACAAGAAAACATGAAGTAGAATAAAATTTGAAGAGATTCTACAAAACCTAATCACTTGCTTGAAATATATAAAAAATAATAAAATCAAAAGGCTGACTTTCAAACGGTTGCTAATGTATTTCATTTGCACGTCACCAACTCTTATGTTCTTGTTTCTTGCTTTTGAGTTTATCAAAACGTGAAACCATGTTGCTGGTACCAACACGCATGTCTACCTATATATTCAAGCGATTTCTAGATTTCGTTGTAATTGACAAAGAGTGCTAAATCTTGACCTGCATATTTATGTTATCGCAAATGGAATGAGCACAGCTAGTGTAGCTTCACATATCCTTGGAAACGTAACCGTAGCCACGCACCAATATTCTTTCTAAGTTTTACTCACGGGTTGCATTTCAAGAGCACAATTTGAACGCAGTTCTGTAAGATTTCAGCGCTCCATCATCGGACATTTTATCCAAATCGAAGGAGATAGGTTCGTAATCCATTCTTCGGACGTTTCCATCTTCCCTGCGTCAAAATATCTATCAAAGGACATCTACAGAAATTCCAAATAAGCCGCAATTTCTTCATAAACACCAGGAATCGTACTCGAACCATCATTGTCATCGGATATTCTTCAAGTGATGAAAATTTGGAATAAGTCGCTCTTTTCGCTCGCGGACATCACAGAGACAACTTATCTTTGAACACATTTAGTTTTTCATAACAATTCAAAATGTTTATATTTTTGCCTTGATGTGATAAACTCAGATCATTCATACGAGTGAACATGTCATTCAAATACGCTAAGATTTGGTTGAATTCGTGTGATTTCAACTCTGCAAGTGGATCACAGCGACGTTCCTCCAGAAAGACTGATTTGTTCTCGCGGTTCGAAGAAGCGGATTAAAAAATCTCACGTGAGGGCTAACGGGCTTTTATGGAAAAGTGACACTGCATGTTCACCTCCAAGATCTTCACAAAGTGACTTAAAGAGGCAGTGATTTAGGATTAAAGCACGACCCTAATCTAGTTGATGATCTTTACAGAAATATCAAGGAGTTTCTTCAACTTCTAAGGCAAGATTTTGATGCCAAGGCATGACGATGAAAGAAACAGTACCTTGCAAGTGTGGAATCTCCTGTTTTATCAGCGCGGAAAACCCAGGTTTATTTCCCAGCATAGCAAGAGCGTCATCAGTGAACACAAAGCCAATATTTTGAATATCCAATTTATGTTTTGCAAAGAAGTTTTTCACAAACTGAAACACATCTTTTGCTTCGCACGATTTTTCCAGTTATTCATAAAAGAGGAAGTTCTCCTTTATGGTATCATCATGGACATACCTCACCAGTGCAATATGTTGATGACCTAAAAGTTGTAATAAATTTCCATGTGCCAAAAATTCGTTATTTTTTTTAGGGTCGGTCCGCAAAATTATGCCACGCTGAAACCGGTCCGCAGTGCTGAAAAGGTTGCCGACTCCTGGACTAGCCTTCATATGCGAGATAACGTGTTTCAAAATATCTAAACTCAAATGAACAATTCGGCTCTGAATAACATTATTTGATAGCGGCACTAATTGTTGGTATGAAGCCATTAGCGGTGGTTTGTCAACAAATACAAAACCTAATTTTGGAAGGGTTGCTCGAGAATCAAAACGGACTCTTTCAGCTCGAAAAGATTTTTCATCATGGCCCACAACACTGGCCTCGCGATATCGGTTGTCAAAGTGTTCTTGCAGCTTAGATTGCTTCAAATTTGCGTTGGAGAAAACAGTTTCACCGAGCATGCAATGAGGATTTTGCAAATCCTCAGTTTTTCCGATGCGAGTGAAACCAAAACAAATTTGGTTATCATTTTATTTCCTTTTCGTGGACATGATGAAAGGTTATGATGATAGTCAGAAATCAGAAAAAGCTGATATTATTATATCTGTTCGCAATTACGTATAGCAGACCTTCATGTCTCACCAAACTAATAAAACAGCGCACTTTCACAAGAACAATTCATTCCAATATGAAAGTCAGTGCACACGACTCCTTTCCACTACGATCAATTCACATCAAAACTATTTACTAAGAATGATGAAATACGGAATCTGCTGGTATTTATACTACGCTCAGACTATCCTGGAATTGTCTGGAAAAATAATTACCATGTCACAAAAAACAATACCAGTATCTAGTTCATTCGCGAAAAAAACTGCCACAAGCTTGTAAATAAGAAGAATAGATTGCAGTTAATGTTTAAACGAATAATTAATTTGGTGACACATAGTTTTGAATGAACCCTCGCGTTTCTGTCTATGATACATTGCAAAAGAAAACAAAAAAGGCGCAGGAGAGTAATTAATAGATCAATTTCCTGTCATTGAAACGGACGCTACTCGCATGCATCCCCTGCAATGATGTCTCGCAACTCTGGTTGGGAACTGCTGACCAAGAGTGTGTACCCATAAGTATTATTGTGAAGCTGAAACAATAAGCAATCCTGTTGCAAAGGAAAATTTAAATTCATTTTCTATAGATTTAATTGCTATAGCGCCTATTACAACTTCCTTTACAGTTGCATAACTTTTGATAATTATCGATTACAATTGATTTGCCAATGACGACTTCGGCTGTATCGTCACTTCGCCAATGATAGACTTTCGTCGGTCCCCGCAGAAGCAATGGCGCAAGAAGAGGTTTGAGCCAAGGTGGAAAACGTAGCTGAAAGGGGCCCAATTGCCCCTGTAGGGAGCCCACTGGCCACTGTAGGGGGCCAACTAGCCAACGCTCAGAAAAAAAACTTGAGAAACGATGGTGAGTCCGGATGTACACGGCTGTACTAAAACCCTACATCACCGGAAAATACTCCAAAAACGCAAAAAAACAACAACCTCCTGAAAACCAAAGGAATACTGAAATCCTTGTTGAAGTAGGTTAAAAATATGCACAATATGACTTTATGACCTAACATTGAAAATGTGACTTTTTATGACTTTATAACACTTGTTGTAGACATCGGAGGGGTGCGATTTTGTTTTAAAATTCGTTTCATAGCTTCCTAAAGCACAGAAAAAATATGACTTTTATGACTTTAAATGGCCCTAGTAATTGATTACATTCATTTACAATTGACTCCATCACTGACGGTTTGATGCTACTGCTCCTCAACAGTGACCTAATACTAAGCAAGGTCAGAATGAAACAACAAAAATCGCGACTTCGGATGTTAAAGTTTTTAGGATTTAGGCTTACGTTACGTCAAGGCATATACACCTGGTGGCCGTTCCAAATAAATTACAACATCTGCAAACAGTCATCACCGGTTGTTAGCCACTAATATCTGTAAACATCACAAATCGTTAGTGGACGCGCCAAATACGTGCTCCCTGTGGCGTTACGTTCAATTTTGTCACAGTGCGGCCTTATGTTGCCGCTGTGAACGCGCATGCGCTTTCTCGCGCCAGCGCGGGCACAACCACGTGACGTACAGCAACGAATGGACGCAGCGTTTAATAATAAATGTCTTGGATTTTCAATATGCTACTGCTGATGTGCGCCGCGGAGTCCTTGACTCCTGAGATTCTTTGATGACGATCATTTGTGTCCAATTGATTCCCTGTCTGGCCTGGGCGGAACACGGCCAAATCCCAGGATTCGAATCTTCGATAACGAGAGATACGCTTGGGACGCGACCTTGAGAGACTAATGCGGCTTTCTTGCTTTCTTCTAGCGCCAGGTGATTTGGAAAATCGCATTCCACTTTCAAAGATAGACACGGCGATGCTGGCGATACTCATCATGGCAAATAACCTTTGCGTGGACAGGCAACCAGCACGATCAATTATTAATGACCACCAACAGGAAGGTACGAAGATCTGCGACTTTGACATTAGGCACTTCTTGCTCAAGATCTGCGACTTTGACGTTAGGCACTTCTCGCATCAAAGCAGAGATTATCCTCGATCTATGTTGACATGGAAGGCTTTTCGCTTTTAGGGTTTTCTTTTCTTACGAATTCGAGTGGTGCATTTTAGATAGTTGATTGCGCACTCCCGGCTGCACACAAAACTTACTACATCTCGGCTCGTCATGTCTCTCTGTGCTTGAAACCTTCGAAGAGACATTACGCGTTTATCATAGGCCGACTTGCTTCGTCGGGACTGTAGACAGATTTGACTGCCTGAGCAAAATCCCATTACGCTGACGCCTAGAGTTTTGCGGTTTCTACGAGACTTTTCGAAAAAATGCTCACCATTGACAAATTGTAAGCCTGTTCCAGGGGCGGATCCAGGGGGTGAATGGGGTAATCGCCCCCCTAAGACCTACGAAAGTAACTTTATTCACCACTATTTTGCACAACTGGGGAAACAGCATTCGCGATTTTAGGCCATTTTGCTGTCCATTGTTTATCACAGCAGTGTTGTGAAGTACACCTCATCCCTCTCACACTAACAAGATGAGACTTGACTACCACATATTACTGAAATCGACCCCCCCCTCCGTAACCTTACTGGCTGAATCCGTCCCTGGCCTGTGCAGACAATAGTCAGGTTGCCGAATTTTGAAAGTCTCTCATCTGTTACGTCACAGAGACATCGTATCAAACCGGTGGTTGTTGGGAGCTGACCTTGAATGTTGAGAAAGTTGAAATGCGCAGTTGGGACTCTCCATGCTAGAGTGCCCGTTTATAAGTTCGTTTTACTCCTGCATGACTACAGCGTGTTGTGCTGCAACTTGCAACCGTAGCCGCATGCCATCAACTAAGCTACCTAGAGGTCAAATACCATCAACTAAAGTCCATCCAGATTTTAATTGACGTGAACTGACCTACCACTTGTTTCAAGCCATCATTTGTTTGCCACTTAAAACACTACAACAAAAATACTCATATTGTATGCGAACACCACCAGGCAATAGCATGCCCACGTGGGTATGAAACCTGGCCCAAATTTTTGAACTATAATTTCTTGTTCAATTTTTTTCTCTCCACAATCGTAGTCGTAGGAAACTGGTCGTCTACGGATGGGATTGTTCGTGAAAAAATAGAGTGGATGATCTTGTGGCTCTTCTTTACTTCGCGAATCCCAGCACGTACCCCCAACAATCTTGCTAGCCCGACGCCCATGCGAGCAGAGTAACATTTTGAGTGGTTTATGGCAATTGATAGAACGCGTACTAGTGCACGTGACCATTTCAACAATTGTCGTTTGGTAATTTATGGCTGGCAGTTGTCGCGAGAACTGCATTGGCGCAACAAATTAAAAAGCGGCAACGAGAACACTGTCTGGACGAAGACAACGTGCTCTGAGCCACCAGTCGACAAACAAGATTACAATTCGAGCCGCGAGAAAGCCGTTTTAAGGCAGAGCCGCTGGTTGCATCTGAGCACAGACGAATCTGGAAGAAAGCGAAAACGTGTTTCATGAAAAATTTACGAAACAGCTGTTTAGCCTTCGCTAAAACCTGTCGACCGCCAGGTGAACGTATTTGCTTTATCGTCAGTAACACGAAAGTGGCTGCTGGCACCACCCACGGCTTTGGTTGCTCTGACGCAAATCTTCTTTTCTCACGGTAATGCTTCGGTTTCGAAATAGCTTGAGGTAGTTAACCCAGTGCGAGTATACGTCCCGGCTTCTGATGTCGTCTACTGGTATTCTTGATAATTGCTCGATTATCCCCGGAAAGCAGATCAGCTGCGGGCATCAAGAAACAGTAAAGGATGCGAAAACATTTGAAACGAGGAACGATAGAAATAGGCCGTAAGAATATTTGTTTTCTTTTGGCAAAAAAACAAAATCATTTTTTACTCTTCACTTTATTGTTAGCGAAGTTTTTGTTGCAAAAAATGAGATGATAGTTTGTCATACTGCGAAACACTCTCCAATCGCCCTCCCCCGGTATTTGAAAACTTTTCCACGTAAACTGCGTGACGTTCCGGTTTGGAGAAAAAAAATGTTTGTCACCTAAGGTAACTCTAAAGATCACAAAAAAGGTCACTCTAAAAGTCACCAAAGGTCACAACTAGCACGTTTAAGTCTAAAGCTCCCAAGTAGTACGTCTGTGCTTTAACATGACAAAAATGTACTTGTTTCTGCACAAAAGCTCAATCTTTTACCTCCGCCCACGACTTTACTACAAATCACACCTAAAAATGCGGAAAGATAGATGAACCTAAAAAACACCTTAAGTAAATCGATTTCAACAAGAAAATTGCAATCCTTTACATATCACTGTTCAACAGTTTGTTTGAAATTTTTAAATCACAATTTCGCTCATGCGTTTTCGAACAGCAAACCTTTGGTTTAATATTCCAGGGCGCTTAACTTTTATAAGAAAATGTTACTTGCCTGCGCCGGATTTAGATGATGGAAGGTCTGGGGCCCAGGCGTGGTGGAAGACCCCGTGTGTGGATACAGTATCCTTAGGTAGGTTTTGATCGACTATTTCCACGGATTATTTATATCTATGACGTAATATTGTGACGTCACGTATGTTAACTCAGCCATGGGCGTCGGAAGAATTTTTTCGAGGGGAGACACAAGGGGATTTTTCCAGGGAGAGGCCAAAAGTGGTGAGATTTGTTTTTTCCAACTCAAAACTAAGACGAGAACCTTTTTTTGCTAAAAATTTCAAAATCCTGGGGGGGCCAAGCCCTCCCACCTTCCAACGCCCATGAACTCAGCTGTAACAAAACACGTTCAAGCAACACGATATTTGACAGTGATAAGTGATTTGTGAAACCAGCCGCCACAAGCATCGCATCTTCTTTATTTTGAAAATTTGCTTTGCATAGATTGAACTTTAAAGTCGCAGTCTGTGTCTCGGTTACTTGCATCAATATTATGCGTACTTAATTTCGAGTAACAAACTCTTTCAAAACACTACACTTAAAGGCACAGCGCCTTTGAAGGCTTATCCATGAGGTGCACGTTTTTGCGTTACTAAGCATGCGGTTTAAGGTTTGGTGATGTAAACGTGCTAAGCACTTTAGTGGTGAATGAAATGCTGAACAAAAACTGAAAACGGTCCTACTTTTTATGCACAGATGCGAAACCAGGATTGCACAACAGAAAAGGGATTTTTTTGACAGAGGGGTGCAAGATCTGAAAATTCCCAAATTATTGGTGAACAGCTAAACAAAGGTTGTCAAGTGTTGTCACAAGAAGGGGTTTACAATTTTTGACAGGGTCACCTCACCCTCAAATGCTCCCTAAAAAAGTCAATGGCTTGTTTATGCATATGACGGGGGCCGCAACTAGGAAGGTCAAACCGATTTTAAATTGCTTCAAATGAGTCAATTTTGAAAGTTTAACACCCCAAACTTTGTCCAGTTCTATTTGTGCCCTTAGTATACCACAATTTTATGGTAAAATATAAATGTGTTTCGTTCATATTCATAAAGAAAAGGACAAGCACGATATATTGAAAGCGTGCAACAACAAAGGCTAAAGACTTCGAATTATCTCTCTCTGTCACCTCTGGCTCACAGGTTGTTAGTTACACGAAAACCTTGCTACCCATAATGGCAATTTTCTTGCTTTTCGAGCAGCAAAGTCACTAATATTTGAGTCAAAGTCCAACTGGCGAAAAACGTCTGATTCCACGCTCATACCAGGCAAGTTAACAAGTCGATCTTGTGTCGTGGACGTGCGAAGTCGATTTTTTATTTTAGTTTCGAAAAGGACCTCTCGCCGCTGCAGTTGAGATTATCAGAAACAAATACATTCTCAGCTTATGGTTTTTGTTGGTTACGTGATAAAAAAAAGTAAAGGGAGAGTTGCTCTTTGCTTGTGAATTGAAGATCATCGCAAAGGCAAAAGACGTTATGTCAAAAGTAGAGCATTTTTGACAAAGAGATCGTAAGCTGGATGAATTTGTGTGCACTGATTGCGCACCACATGCTTGGACCAAAAAGCGGTTTTGAGACGCTGGTACACAAGAAAACACCTTATGTTGTCACTCACTGCTTTATTCATCAAGAAGCGTTAGCTTCAAAGACTTCAACAGACGGTCTTAAATGCGCTTGTGACTTGGCCATAAAAATCGTGAATTATATCAAAAGCAGTGCCTTAAATTCCCGTGTGTTCAAGAAGTTGTGTGAAAACCTAAATTCTTATCATAAATATATTCTCTACCACACCAAAGTGCGATGGCTGTCAAGAAGCAACGTTGTAGCCAAGGTGTTCGAGCTCCGTAATGAGCTGAAAATCTTTCTGGAAGCAGCAAAACCTGGACAAGCAGTTCATTTTCAAAATAGTAAGCTTGTTTTTCGCCTGGCGTATTTGATGGATATATTTGAAGCTTTGAACCAGCTGAATTTAAAAATGCAAGGAAAAGAAAATATATCATTCCGTTTGTGAACTTCACAAATGCATTTGTTTAAAAGCTGTGAAACTGGAAACGTAAAGCGGAAAAAAGTAACTTTGACATCTTTCACAATCTAGCATGTTTGTGTGAACTGGATGATGAGGATGAAGTAGCAGACCACTTTATTATTCCAGACAGGGAATTCAAACCCTGCATACCGGAGCTTGACGGAAATTATTTGTCGATTGTAAAGAATCCATTTCGTGTTTCTATTGAACAAAGTGGATGCATGACTTGCAAGATGCATTAATTGATCTCAAAAATGATTCAGGTCGTGACATATTTGAAACCTTTTGAGTCACTGCATTCTGGATACGAGTGTCCTCATCTTATCCACGCATCAGCAGAAACTGTCTTAAAAAACAGTTACCTTTCACGACTAAATGGTTGCGTGAGCCAGCCTTCTCATGCCTATTGAATTCGAAATCCAAAAAGAATAACCGACGTCATGTTGAAGAAGACATACGTTGCGCACTTTCGTCGACTGCGCCCAGGATTCAAAGCACTGTGGACAAGATGCAGCAATAATCTTCTTATTACGTTGTCTAAATGACCACTGATTAATATTTTGTGCTGTGGTCACTTTGTGTTTTTCATTACAAAAGTTAACGGGCGACCGCCAATATCTTTCCTAGTTAAATGGACCATGAACTGAGGAAGGTTGGAAATCCTCAGCAAATGAAGATATCTGACCGACTTTCAGGAATCGGCAAGAGCAGGGACACCGGAGAGTGGGGCCATGACGGCAGCATTTTCCCCCTGCCGTTTCAAAAGGGAAGCAACGGGGCGGAGGTGCTTTTTTAATAACAGTATCATGGGCAATTTCATGGTTCATCAAGATCGACTTGCAGCTATCCGCGTACCATGAAAATTCCGAATGGTTTTCTGTAAGTTCTGTTACTATTTGAGGTCAACATCGTTGCTAACGTTTTTTTGTTTTTTGTAAGTTTCCCTTGTCCTTAACTCCTTTCCTTCCCCCCTTCCCTACCGCTGCTCCGGTGTCCCTGTGCAAGTGCAATGGTTGTTTCGTCACAATACCAAAGAATATTAATGAAAAGTCCTGCCCACCGATAACTAATAGCGTTTACAAATAAACTTTCTTCACTAAACATGACTAAGTGGCACGCACATACGCCTAAACACATGAACATGGTGGGGGTCACTTTGGTGGGAGGCGCTGGACCCGGGCCCCTTGGCCCACCTAAATCCGGCGCTGTTACTTGTGAATCCAGAACGCACACGTTCACAAACAGTATGCCACTGTATGCCTTTAAAATCTAGAATCGTGTGCCGCGAATTTAAGAGTACTTGGGATTTGTTGCGAACAGGCTCTTTTTCTGAATGAATGAATCACTGGCAGTGGAAGCAAAAAAACTTTCCAAAAAGTTTGCGCCCACCCCGTTCCGCCGTGGGCCCTATGATTAATAGCAGTGGATCTCAACGGGGTCCCCAGAGAAAAATCTGGGGTTTCCGTAAGAATGCCAAAGTGTTTGGTGTAACCCTCAGATCCACAAGCAAAGACGGTTACCACTTTCATTTAATGACATAGCCGTTCGCCACTGGTATCCACACCGTCTTCGTATTCTATTTCGAATGTATCAGTGGTAGTCCCTGTGCTTGCCGACGTGATAATGAACTACGTTGTTGATCAAGCTCTCGCAAAAATCAACGTTCTAAACAAGCCAATCGTCCTTTGGCTACATGCAAATGATACAATAGTCACGTGCAATTGTCTTTATTTTTATAACAACATGCGTACGTAGCAACTACCAACATAATGCAAAAACATGACCTATACAATTATTTGCATAAACTTTCTTTCAATTAATTTTCTTTTAATTAATGAGAGTTCTAGTAGTACACAACTTATCCGTCTTATCACAATAGCGTTTGCTCTTTCACTGCGCACTTTCTTTGTAGGTTGCGCAGTTTAAAGGTCCACAAGTCAATATCTTCAGGAATAAGGGTCCTCGTTGTTGGAACGGTTAGGAACCACCGCTTTAACAGCATTGCTCGCCTCTTGGATTTGTAACGTTAGAAATCGGCAAATTCTTCAAAGTCTATGCACCATCAAAGCTTTGAAAACAAACACAATAATACTAATGGTCTCTGGGCTTGCTACTAAAAAGCTGCTCATATCCTACATCTGCAGCGAAGCAAACCCAGATATATCAAAGAACACGGATTACGAAAAGAATTCTCTGCCATTTTGAGATTGATGATTATTGAAATGGACCAAATCTCAGATGTACACCATTGAAGCGCTTAAGCCAAGCTCCAGTGACATGCCTGGTATTTGGAAAGCTGCTTGTATCTTCAATCAGGTGCCTTAGAACTCGGACATTCGTTTATGCAAGCGGATTACATAATAGACTTACGTGCTCGTTTCCGAAATCAATGATTTCATATTCTTGATTGCATTTTGAAAGAAAACAGCTCACGGTTGTGGTTTTCAACAAGCTTCTTGCTGTGGGCGATGTCGGTAGGTAGGCTGATTTCAACTAATCCATGTCTGCTGCCGTACATGCAAGTGCTGCCGTATGATAAATAATTCAAGTATAACAGCTTCAAGAAACATTTGACCTTTGCTAGTAGACAGGCACGTTTGTATAAAAATAACTGGTCACTTCATCTTTAATACTGGAGCATCAGAAGTATGACTTCGGGCCAGGTTGATGTTTCAAGTCAGGGTACCGCAGGTGAGGCGCACCATAACGTACAGCAGGTAAAGCGATATGTGTCTTGTTTTGTTGGGTAAAATCGTAGCTTTCTGTTCATAGCTGGGTGAGTGTATAGCAGGGTTTTAGGATGGTATATGGTGTATCTGCTTCGTTTTGCTGCAGGCAAAATTACTGCCCAAACAAGGGGAAAGTTTCTTTTTCGTGACAGCGCGGTTGTATGAGATCGACGTTAGATCACGATCCACAGCAGTTTTCAAACTAATTTGTTTCTTGATGTTCAAAACATATCAAATCGAATGAATTTTACAATTCCTATGATGTGGTAATATCATTTTTACTTCCAAGGTGTTGAGCTGAGTACATTGAACCAACCGCATAATATAAGGGGCACTGTTGAGAGCAATATATACTTTTACATTTTCCGCTTTTTTACACACCTGTAATCAAGAAAACCTAGCGATAAGGCAAATGTCCGTGTTGCATTTTTTTGTTTTGAACATTAGGAAAAACATTTGATCGTTTGAGGCATCGTGTGAAAGTTGTTAACAAAATGTGCAGCTGCGTGTGCTTCAAACCTAAGATGCTGTTTGGAAAGTACCGAATATCACGGTTGTGTCATTTTTTGTTGGAATATTTTACAGTCACAAACTGCAATACGATCTTAAGCACGTACATCTGTGAAAACAAAAATGTGCCGCAACTTCTCACAACTTTCACAGCCATTGATTTTACCATAGGCGTTTAGGAAGTCTATTTTCAGGTTGTTGCTGGGACAACGTTTTTGTTTCCGGGACAACGTTTGTGTTTCCGGGACAACGTTTTTGTTTCCGGGACAACTTTTTTCAGGCAAACTTGTTCTTTAGTGTCGGATATTTGACGGAATTACCGTGACTTTTCGTGAAATCAAAGTAAAGTGAAATCTCTTCCGTTTGTCCATAGAAAACGTCAGCGAATCACGGTTTTCAAAATAACATTGCCAATATACAAGAGACTCGGCGTTCGTATTCGCAGCTGTTGCAATGACTGTCTACTAAGATTTCTATCTTGCCCGGAAAATGTGCAAACGCTGCCTACATTTGCCTGATTTTATCAGAGATTTCGATGCGTTTCCCCAACCCCGTCTCGTACTCCTGTGATTTCATCCACTAGAGTCTAGTGACTAGACGATCCTCACTGGCAGGTATGGTTTCTTGCGCTCGGTAAACATTTGTTAGAATACTGCCCTATGTATAGAAACAACCTTATCAAGCTATAATGTGATAAGTACAGTAGGTACAGAAGGCACGCCAAAATTGCAAACAACACGATTTGAAACCATCAGAAATGAGGCAAAGTATCCGTTGATCTTATTGATTTCGGTATTGAATTTGGATGCAAAACTATTTAGCTATGTCGCCTAGAAATGCTGTAAATCAGTCCACAATGCTTTTGTTCCGAACGCACTCTGCGTGGCTGAGCATAAAAAATCTAATGTCACAGAACTTGCAGTCGTGGCTTCAAGTTAAAGTGTGCATCTTGCGCTATGCTGGTGTTGTTCCAAAATGGTTACAAGGCCTAAGTTTTGTGGAAAAAGAGGATGGCTCTTTGGCTCTTAACGTTCCGTAAAAACCGTACTTATTTGGCTTTCTTACGGACGTATTTTGCACACTTAGTGTTCTACGTGTCAAATTGAAAAAACGATGGCTTAAGTCGATTCGGTTTGACTCACACTGCATTCCACATACACAAGTGGCATTGCGTCTGTTTTCGTTGAGCAAACAACAACAATAACATAGTTTTGTTCGTTGAATTATCAAGCTGCTATAACACGTAAAGTTTCAGCCTTGAAACTTCGCAAACATCTTGCACAATTTGTAACATTTGCATATTGTTGTTACAACTCTTATCCAAGCTTGCAAACTCAGTGCACAGCTGGCCAAAATAGACTGCCATGAATTTGCGAGTTTGACAAAACAACTAGAGTCAGGGTGCTGATTCAGAATTTTCTAGTTCGGTTTGTGCCTGGAGTCAACGAATCAAATTCCGAAGCAAAGCCAGGTGCTTTTTTGTTTGTTGCATGAAATCTGGACGCCGGTGGGCTCCATGTGGTCTCAGCGCCACTGATCAATGAATAGAGATAACCTCCCCCCCAATACGCTTACGAGCATCCTTATTTATCCTTATTTTTAATACATTTTGACCCTATTCTCATACGTACAACTCCGTGTAAGAACCCCTCAGCCTGGATTGAACCCGCCACTGACTTGTAATGTGATTACAGACAGTGCCACAAGGTGGTTGAAATATCTTCTGCCAATGCCGTTGAGTCAAGATATTTAGATACGAAAATTCGGTTTGAATGATTTTGGTTGCTGGTAAACATTCGACAAATGTTCAACTGCGCAAGCAAGCTGCGCTGTTTCATTTGTCCATTAGGATTTCACAAAAACTGAGACCATTGATTTTGAGGTTCAGGCTCACGAAGACTGGACTTGTTTCGTTATCGTGTTTATGTGTTGATAGCAGTAAATACGCGTTTAAGCAGTTTCTTAGATCTAGAGCAGAGCTGGGTTCTTGGATAGGCCGTGTAGCTATTACTGAAAGGATTCTGGTACCACTGCTTCGTTTGCGGCAAGCTTCAGCAAGATATTTTTCAGGTAGTTAGCTGCAATGGTGCTTCGGTTTTGCCAAATGCACCAACGTATTGTGGAACGCGACCCAGGACTGATCCAAAATTTGGGCGGAATACAGTACTTAAATAGGTGGTTGTACATGAAATGCAGTTAATCAGACTTGTCGAAAAGTATTTGTACATGAAAATTTAAGTTGATTACAAAATTAACTGCTTTGATATTTTCCCAATTTAATTTCAATAAGCAGCAACAACTGAGTCTCCACCAGGTTCTCGATATAATATTAACAAGGTGACAAAAACATTTAGCTTGGACGGTACACAAGTGTCCATGCTTATGCATGAGTTGCTGTTGGCAATGATTTGTTTCTCGCGTGGAAAAACGGGGAGGAGGTGCCTTTTCACAACAGTGTCAAAGGTAATTTGATGGTTTATCAAGATCGCCCTTAAACATATTTATTGCAGTTATTTTTGCAGTAAGAAATTTCAGAATATTTTTCTATATTTTCTGTTGTTTTTGAGGTCAAAATTGTTGCTGAACAGACAATAGCCTAACTGGGTGACGATTGTTTTGTTTTTCATAAGCTTCTGTTGTCTTTAACTCTTTTACTTCCCCCTGCCCAACCGCTGTTCCGGCGTCCCTGAGTATACCCTGGAATCAACTAATTGTAGAGTTTGTCTGGATTTATTACTAAGGCTGCTTTAAAACGAAGCTTATTTTGTGGACTTATTTTCTCGCAAGTCCACAAGCGTGAAGGTGAATGATTCAAGCAAAATGTGTTGGTGAAGCTTCGGGTTCATCGCAAACTAGTGTGGCACCCCCCATCAAACCAGTCTGCAGAGGTGCACAGATCGCAGATTTTCAAGATTAATACCCGAAGTAGCTTTCCTGCATCCAATCCTTAGTCGAATCCAAAAAAATTTCCAAAGTCGATCCGGTCCAATATCTGAATCATTCTTTACAATGTTACATTCCGTGGAATAATTCAGGCTGCAACGAATTTGAAACAAGGTTAGCTACGGAAGGAATGTAAAACTAATACGCGGTTACAAACGCCACAATTTCAGAAATTCAGCATGATCAAATCCAAATCCAAAATCGATCTCCATATCCGATCCTAAATGGAAAAAATCTGTAAAATCCTGATCCGAAATTAGGATAGTCCGATCCCTGTACCCCTCTGCTGCGCCTGTGTTCGCTACCGGTAGTTATGCCGCTGCACTCTTCAATTTCTAAGTTATCCGGCGCCGTATAACGACGTTTGTTAACTTGGTTGTTGATTTATTTGATCCTTGAGGCAGTGGGAAGAGATTGCTGGATGTCACAAGTGATTCAGGACTTGTCCAGCTGCACATGTATCATTTGTAGTTTGTTACAGTGGTTGTCCTGAATTCGATCCGACTGAAGCTCAAATCTTAGGTTTGGTGGTGTTGCTCGTTAATTTTGATGAGTCTGCCTTGCATCTTTATGGCTTTGAAATGCGTTTCAAAGTCAAGTACAGTGAGCCAACTTTTATTTTAACTGGGCCTGAAATCCCACATGATTTTGCGATTTACCTTTTGAATTATTGCGATTTTTCTGAAGCAACATATTTAGTGGCGTCGCCAGCCCAGAAGTTTTGAGGATACAAATGCTTTGACCAGTGACGCCAGAGCAGTGGTAGGACAGGGGGCAGTAAAAGAATTAAGGGCAATGGAAACTCACAAAAATATCGCTGATACTAAGCGATACAAAACTTTCAAAACTTTGCTAAACCGCTGTTCTATACCGCAGAATGCGTGATACAGTATTTCGCCGAGTATCCACTCAGAAGTAATTTCTAAGACACAAATCAGTCACCGCACACAAAACCAAGGAACCATAGAAGTTGACAGTAGTTTGGAACAAATAAGAATACGTTTGAAACTTAAAAGCCATTATCCATAGGAGGATTCGACACAACTTGTCTGTGCATTCGATTAGTAATACAAGTTATACGAAACGTTAGCTGAATTCCATACGTATTTTCCTAACTCTAATATCTTAGTGTCTGATTCTGTGCTGAGAAAGGATTTCTTTCCATAGACAGTATTTTCCTAAGTAGGCTGTTCTGCTGGCATTCCGCTCAGCAAATTCCCTAGCAACAGCTTTGATGTCAATGTTGTCCACGCGACATTTTAGAACACTTGCAAACATTATGTCATTTCAAGTGATTTCTCCAAGCGTTTGCGCGCAGCCATGTCTTTAATTGGCGCATTGCGCTGAACGAACGCTCGAATAATACTGAGGTCAGAGGTATAATGTAATACAATTTAATTAGCTGATGTACCTCGGAGTAGCGTTTTTTGACAGCGGGCATTGAATTGAAAATTTGAGCGACTGTTGAAATAAGGGAGATTGATGTTACTCCTTTCTTCGCCTCCATCTTGTATTAACCAAGAATTGTAGGCAATTCATCAAGCTGTAGTCTCAGTTTGTCTTTATCGATCAAAGCGTCCGTCATTATTAAGTTGTTTTCTGATATACCTCTTTCAAACATTGACCTTAGTAGAGTTTTTTCTATACTGCTTAGAAAAGAAATAGGTACCTGTTGAAACAGTGTGTTGAAGCTTTCAGTGATCACGTCGACTGCCACATAGTAAGACTGTCGCATGCTGTTAATATTTTATCACGGGCTGTATAAAATATAGGCAGTTTTTTTAAGGCGTTTTAGGGACCCGATTCGGGTCCCTAGAATTTAAAATCGGGTCCCTAGAATCAGAGAAAATCGGGTCCCTAGAGTCAGAGAAATCGGATCCCTACAGGTCCATACCGGGTACCTAACATTTTCCTTAAAAAAGCTGTATAAGGAATGTTTTAATGCAAAAGTTGTCTCCATCATTGTTATGTTTTGACGTATCAAGAGTTCAAAACTGTTTTCTTGAGTTCAGTGTAAAAGCGCACCCACAATTGTCAATCTTTTCGCATTTACATGTTCAGCAACAATGTTAACCTCAAAAATAATCACAAAAATTATAGAAAACCGTTCTGAATTTTATGCGTGCGCGAAAAGCTGCAATAACTTTGTTTCAAGTCGACCTTAATGAACCATGAAATTACCTATGATGCTGTTACGTAAGGCCACCTGTGCCCCCGTTGCCTCCCCTTTCAAAGGGCAGGAGGGCAGTGTCTCCGTCATGCAACCCCGTTACGGCGTCTCTGCTTTGACTTTAAGCGAGCAACATTATTTTGTTTGCGACACCGCCTCACAAAAGCACGAAATCACAAGATATACTAGATATTTGGGGAGTGTGGCCCGTTGTCCCCTCCCAGCTGCGCCCATGGCACCATAGTTTTGCTTTTATTTTAACATAAAGCAAATGTCGCTTTTCGCAGAGTCCCTGCAAAATAGAGGTGTTTTTTATCGCAAAAATATCCTCGTCGTAAATTGCAGGCCGGCTATATGGCGCTGTGCTGAGGCTCATAAATCGACTGGTGAAATCCGGGCTGTATCCGGGGACAAGGAGTGGGAAAGGCACCACTGAGCAACCACGCCTCTTCGAAATCACAAAATGTGAATTAGGAAAGATATTCCTAAATTTTCGAAAGGCTCTAGGAAAAAAGGTTTTTCCTCTGTGTAATCGCTTACTGCTCAGTGTGTTCTCGGTTAAGACAGCGTTGGTCTGACAAACTGAAGCATGGTAGCCAAAAAACATATGATATGGCGCACCCGCGATGTTCTTGAGAGTTCTCAGTGGTAAGGTTTAAGGAATAATAGTCACCCTCGCAGCAAGCAAATTCAGCGTCAAAGTTCCAGTAAGCACTCATCTAGTTAGTCTTGAGATGTTCACTGACAGGCGGTGACGACGGCAGGTTTTTATTGATTTTTTCTGTTAGCCAAATACCTCTTATGCGTATTGGCGTGGCATCTTTCAAGGACCTGCCTTCTGATGAAAAGTGTTTAGCAGACAATGCATGGGTCTCTGCGGACCACCACTGTTTTATGGTGATCAGGCTTAATCTCATTCGTTCTGATCCAACATAGCTGTGATCGCTATTACTGTTACGTAACAGTAGGCTGTGTTCGGGCAACGCGTTTCTATTGACCGGAGCCGATACGAAACAACAGCAGAAGCCTTTTTTCTTCAAAATAGGCAGGAGACACTGGAGCTTTGGCACGTCGTCTAACGAGTGATAATTAGTGCGAGGAGTTCGCTGCATAATTTATGAGTATCCAAGTTCTGGTTCTTCTTTAAATTTGTGCTTTGACTGGGAAAAAAGCGTCTGAGATCGGTGTCAAGTTTTTGATCATGACGCAACACTCGGTGGGAGTTGATTTGATTCAAACCAGTAAAAACTTTAGCACACGGTGGTTGGGAATGCGTCACTAGCGTTTCCAACCCGGGTTTTCCCGAATCCCGTTTTTTTGGCTATTTTTTACTACCCGAAACCCGGGTATTTTGAAAAACTTCGAACAGCTGTTGCATTCAAATATTAGTAATCCTGACAACACTGAAGTTGCAGATTGGCCCGTGTAAGGGCCAAATTAGCACGTTTGAACTGTCAACTATTATCATGAGGTACGAGGTGCGGGTTTGCTCACTAACCATCGTACGTTTGTTGTTGGCCGTTTATATTTTTGTTCAATTGACCTATTTAGACGGATCGTGACGTCATTTTGCACATAACAGGTGTCTACACAAACTTTTGCCTTTTCGCTAACCTAATTAAATAACTACCACGTGAGGTAGTTCTTCAAAGGTATGCCGTAGTTCCGTAGTTACTAGTTAGTTGAATTATAAGCTGTTATGTGTTAGTTCACATGCAAGCTGTGACTCTTTGCAAAATCGATTCGTTCCTTTTGAGTGTGCAATAACTTTCTACTAAATATTTGGCTTTCCTTTAGAAGCAACTGTAAGTAGATTTTTAATCATACACATTCAGTTTAAAGACCTTAGTAATCAGAGAAAATCAGAAGCTCAGAGCCATTTCTTATACAACAAGGCTCAACTAACACCAAAGTGCAATTTGTGCTCCGTTATACAAGTTATACAAAAGCAGGTGCTTCAAGCACCGAAAGTTTGATCAACCATTTGAAATCAAAGCACACAATCTATGTAATCCATGAGAGTGAAGACCACGAAACTATTCCGGCACAGGAAGAGATCCTATCACAAATTGTGAAAAAGGAAATGAATATTTTTGATCCTACAAAGAAGAGGTCAAAAAAACTTGAAAAACTGTTTCATGCCTTAACCACAATCGGACCTAAATCAGCTCAAATCAGTGGAACCAGAAAGGGCTTTTTCAGCCACGGGGCTATTTGTCACAAAACTCAGAAACAGACTGAATGATAAAAGTGTGCTTTGATTGTCATGTGTCAGTATTACAAACATCATTGAAAGACTGTGCTTAAATTAATTAATAATTCGCTAATAAATTGCGCAGGGACCAACAAAAGTAGTTTCACAACGATATTGAGTTTTTATCGCTCAAAATTGCATTCATTTCAAAACCCGAAAAAAAACGGGTTTTCCTGGGTTTCTTTTCTTAGCTAACCGAAACCCGGGTTTTAAAATTTTGCCCCGAATTGGAAACACTATGCGTCACCATTTCACTTTGTTTTACGGTTATGACGTTGTGCTTGGTTTACAGACAAAACTTCTCCAGATTTTGCAGCAAATGATGGTTTCATTTGAAGTTGAAGGTAGCAGTGGTTTTCTCTGCCCCAAGATTTGTCACATGTGTTTTCTGAATAAGTTGAAGCTTGCACACTGCACAATCTGATGCATAACAACATACAACGTCACTGTGGGCAAAAGTGATCGGAGTGTATTTTCTAAAATTCTTAGCCTCATTCACGATGATGCAAAAACCGCCAGATTCTTGCTCGTGTTCCAAATCCGGTGGTCAATTACTGTATGAAACAGGGCCTTTTTAAGAGATTAAGAACGAGGGAATAAAGACCTGAAGTCGTGACCTCAAGCAAGGGGTGTAGTAGGACGGGAGCAGTGGCGTAGCCAGCCCAAAAATTTGTGGGGGCCAAAATGTTTGATTTTTGGCGAACAACGCTATTTTGTTTGGAAAAATGCCTCTCAAAGCACAAAATGACTATGTTCTAAACATTTTGGGTTGAGCCTTTGCACCCCCTGGCTACGCCTATGGACGGGAACGCTAAGGAACGCCGTTCCCACACTTTTTTCATAGGAACCTTACTTGAAGATGCGTATTTTTACTCAGGTCTCCTGTGTGTGGCTCCAGACATTGCATAAACGAGCAAATGATAAGCTATCTCTTGCACAGCACCTTAGCATAATTGTACAATTACTGATAACGGCTATTTTTTGGGTACGTTCCCACGCTTCTTTTTTAGCACTACACCCGTGGTGACCTCACGAGTGATTCAAAGAAAAGACACGAGTTATATCAACGAAGTGGAAGGCAACGAACCGGTTTGAAACAGTGAAATCTACCACAGGTTTCAACACTTCGACAAAAGTAGACGAAACGACAGAGCATTATTTTCGTCCAATTTTGGTTAAATCAAAAATAAACTTTGGTTTACTGTCTTAATCGTGATTTCAAAGCCTCTAAAAGAACCACTATCTTGGAAGAGTATTTGCTAGTTATTAAAAAAAGTTCTTTTTCATAAGTGCTTTTTGTATTATGGCATCATCCCTTGCTTTCTCAAAACTTCAGTGCACAATACTTAATTTTGTTCTGACCCTAGTTTGTAGTCCGAATGTTATTGGAAAACCTGGGTTCCTGCTCTATGTGAAAATAGACAGAAAGATACTATTTTGACAAAATATGCAGTTCACCGGGTTGTAACGTAGAGAAATACTGTAGTTCAAAACGTGCAATGGTGATTCTTTGCATCTGTTTCAACAAAAATCATAGATCGAACATCAGTAACTTGAATTCAGTTGCCAAACTGTTTCAGTGTATGGTGCTCCAAATATGTTTCTGTTATGCGTTATACCTAGTATTCCATGGCGCTGACGATAAATTGATTGCCCCCTTTAAATTCTAACGTGAAGAATTTTAAGCTTACTTTCACACATTTTGAGTTGCTTTCTGCAAAGGTGAGGCTCACATCGTAGTAACACAGGTTTGTTGAAATAGTAACGTACAGCCCGATGTATTAGGGAAATATTTGATCAAAGAGAGTCTCTGGTTTGATACAAACAGCAAAATGTACGAGATTGTCGTATAGAGCATAAACTGATGTATAAGGATGAAACGATAAGTAGTGCGAAACAAAAAAGTAATAGGGAACATAAAAAGCGAAGATTTAATATTTTATTTCCGGGTGTAAGCGGATTTGTACTGCTTTAAGTCCGATTCCAATTCAAATCGAAAAACTGCATATTTTACTCCAAAACCATGAATCAACCGACTTTAAATCAAAATTGGCCACATGCAAACATTCTCAAAACAGTTACAACACACGTTGCTGGCAGTTGCCCTGGTTTGCAGTGTTGTGACTTGATTCTTTTTGGAACGAAATTAGCGTTGAGTCTTGACAACCAAAGAACTGGGACTGATCTAATGCAAAACCAGAGTCCGCAGTGATACTATACGCAAGTGTCTGACCTAGCGCTCACTTTGTTGTGACTCATTCAGCCCTACATACCACAGGAAATCTGCAGGAAATAGACCTGCAAAACAATCCGAGCCACTGGCTTGCGCTTTAGCCTACATCACTGAAACTCTTGGTCTTTTGCAGAGACAAGTCGATACAAATTGAATCTAAGAATTTTGCATCCAGTTCCAATCCAAACCTAAGCAGAATAACAGAAAATCTGTGGTGGTGCTTTTTCTCTTTAAAAACGAGATGAAACTTTATCTTATAAAGCATGCGATCTTCGATACACTTAGTTAACATTTCTGCCAAAAAAATGGAAGCACGCTTTGCTGTAGAAACTTCTGCTCTCTCTGCAAGAGATGATAAGATCTGAATTGCATTTTTCTGCAATGTTTTTTATTCAATGAAAAAAGGATTTTAAAAACGGGATTATTCAAATGGCGGTGTTCAGCAAAGGTATGGATGCACGTTAAAGCTTGGTAAGCTCGTGTTACGTTTTGCCATACCATGCGTGATGCTACTATTTGCATATTTGCAAGGGCCCGCAGAGCTAGGAACAGAAATTGTTTTCATGTACAGAAAACTCTCATGACGTTACAAACAAGGATCCGCAGTTTTTGTCATCCTGCTAAACTTATGTTAATGGGGTGCTACAAATGTCTCAGAAGACCTTTGGAAGAGTGGACGAGGGTGAAAACAGCACGGACTTTTTGGGCAGCTATTTATCCAAGAGTTCGTGTTGAAAACGACACCTGGTGAAAACATAAACTTGTTTACATTAGGCCGATGCAGTTGTGGTTGCTTTCATCTGTTAACAAGGGTTTTTGTTTTTAGCTCAGAAAAACATGCCAATATTTCAAGCAAGATTATAACAGCAAACCAATGAATTGTGTTTTTTTAACAGTTTACTAGAAAGTGCACATCGTCTTTAGAAAATATGGATGAGATTTTATATCGTTCGGAGTTCTTTCGTGCTGGTTGATCAGTGACGTAAATAGATTAGATGAATAAATTGATTGGCGTGGAATGTAAACAGGGGGCGATTGGCACGATGGACAATTCGTGTGCCATCTAAGAGTAACATTTTCGCCTAAAACTAAGCGAATCGGAGCTAGCAAATTTTTTCTGACGGGGCGTTTGTCCTTCTGTATCAGTGCCGTGGCGAGGCAGCCCGTACCCCCCGGTCAGGGGGGGGCGACCATTCGTAGGGGGCCCCACAGTATATATTGTATTAGTAAGTTGCGGTACGTACAAAGTGACACTGAAATTTTAAGCAAATGCGGTACATGCGCTTCCTTATTTTCTGAATGTGTAATAAAAATGGGTTAAGTTTGTTTGAATAATCCAAGATATTTAGTTAAGAACTTCTTCCTGATTCAAGATTATTAGTTTAGCTTGGTTAAGTTTTGAAATAGCGTTGCTCAGGGGGATAATTTGCAACTGGCTCGAAAAAGCACGCAGCTGCCAATTGCTTGCTGATATTAAAGGGCCCCATCTGGATTTTTTGAGGGGAGCCCCAACAGCCTTTCACACGGCTCTGTTCTGTACCTCTTATAGATACGTCTCTGAAAAGAAACTAAACAGGCGAGCCTTAACCATGTGATTGCTCGGATTGGTCAGTGCTAGATTTCTGGGTTGACCTGATATTTTTTTATTAACGCTTGCGACATTCCTGATGCCAGGCGGACATGTTTGCATAAATAGCGCTTTGCTGCTTTTGCTTGCAGGCTGGGCACCGGTGGCCACTAAGAACCTGCCTCCTGTTCCTCTGAGTCGTCGCCGAAAAAAAGACGAGATCGTGACGCTCAACGTCAGCGGTCGACGTTTCCAAGTGTGGCGGAGCACGCTCGAGAAGTTTCCAGAAACGCTGCTGGGCAGCGCGGAAAAGGAGTACTTTTACGACGAGGAACGAAACGAGTACTTCTTCGACCGCGATCCGGAAATCTTCCGACACATCCTGTGTTATTATCGCACGGGCAAAATGCACTTCCCGCGCACGGAGTGCATTGCCACGATCGACGACGAGCTGGAATTTTTCGGCATCATGTCCGAAGTGATCGCCGACTGTTGTTACGAGGACTACCGCGACAGACACCGCGAACACGAGGAACGAATTCGCGATGATAATAACATCGCCGACAGCGGCGCTGCTGGACTCATCGCGGCGACAGGAAAACTCGTCTCCTCCAACACCACCACCCTCAGGCAGCGCATGTGGCGAGCGTTTGAGAACCCTCACACAAGCACCCCTGCTCTGGTTTTTTATTACGTCACCGGTTTCTTCATCGCCGTGTCGGTCCTTGCCAATATAATCGACACTTTGCCGTCCGGCAGCAAGCCTGGTTATGCCGAGCCTTTGCCGCTGGGCGAAAAATATCATCAGATCTTTTTCTGCCTGGACACGGCGTGCGTTATGATATTCACCGTCGAGTACTGTTTGCGTCTTTTCGCCGCTCCGGATCGGTGCAAGTTTGTCCGGTCGGTGATGAGCATCATCGACGTGGTCGCCATCCTCCCCTACTACATC
>Ga0210059_1000456_pt1 | contig 51645 bp, 31 predicted proteins | sample Ectturendosymbi2_FD_188042 | JGI IMG/M metagenome (GOLD analysis project Ga0210059, IMG submission 188042) | Ecteinascidia turbinata endosymbiont from Florida, USA - Sample 2 (SPAdes) (version 2) | ecosystem: Host-associated > Tunicates > Ascidians > Unclassified | place: Key West, Florida...
ATCCTGGTAAAATCCCTGAAAATATGGGCAAATTCTCCGAAAACCGGGCAGAAAAGGCGACCAATGTTGTTTGATTTCAAAAAATCGCGCCCATTGTTTGCAGAAAAACACGTGAAGGCCTTTTCTTAGAGATCATATCAAAAAAGGTCTTCAGGATCTTTGTAGAATAAAATTTGTAGGCAAAAGTCGTACAAAAACTTTTCAGCAATTTTAATGAAATTCGGGCAAAAATCTTTTGCACCCCCAAAAAATTTGCCTGCTCCTACACCTATGATGCTTGGTGCTGTTGACAAAATACGCCAGACTTATTACAATCATGTAAATATAGGTGCGCGGTCATGATGCAGTTTACGGTTGTATTGGGCCAAAGTAGGGGTTCAAGAAAGTGTAAATATAAATTTCAATTAATTTTCAAGCAATTTTTGCAGCCCTTCAAAGTGGCGCCCAGGGCACGTGCCATGCCTGCCATACCCTAGATACGCCACTGGTCTGTTATGAACTTGGTCTGTTATAAACGTGGTCTGTAATGAACTGGTCTGTTATGAACTGGTCTGTTATGAACATGGTCTGTTATGAACATGGTCTGTTATGAACATGATTTGTTATGAACTGGTCTGTTATGAACGTGGTCTGTTATTAATGGGTCTGTTATGAACGGGTCTGTTATGAACGTGGTCTGTTTTGAATGGTCTGTTATGAGCAGGTCTGTTTTGAACGCTCACCGTTGGAAACATACGATGGGCAAAGTTTTTGCAAATAGTTAAGAAAACGCAGAAAACGATGTCATCTTCGGCGAGTTTGAGCATAAATTATACACGACGAAGTGCTGAGGGCAAGGATCAGTTGTGGTGCCCTGATGTGAAAGCGCATGCAGGAGATGATGACGAACTGAAATTATTTCTTCGAACACTGCGAAAAATAAGTTTGGCGGCCTGGAGATGGCGCCACATGTAAATGAACGGTCACCGCTAGATGGTGCCCATAAGTAACAAGTCACTGTGATAGTCACCACCAGAGGATTATCGTAACTCACTTACCCATATATAATTATAGTGTAAGCTAGTGTCAGTAGCGTGACCTTGTCGGGTCAGTTGTATTACTGTTGGTTGCTTTCCTCTTATTTTAATGACCGAATTGCCATTTTTCTCTTGTGCTTGCCTCAGGAGTTCAAGGCGATGCAGTCAACTGTATCAGGTGGAAAGGGTGGCACGGGAATCGGGTATGCGGCAGGGCACCTACTTCATATTAGCAGAGTCCATGCCAGGCATTGCAACTGCAGTGTTTGGATGAAATTTTTTTTCCATACAGTTTGTTGCATAAATGTGATATGTGCAGTTGAACAGATAGTGTTGTGAGATTAACGGCACATCTGCAATATAATACGATACATGCCACATGTATGTCTTCAACGAAAGCAGCTTTAGACCTTTCTCAGCTAGGTGTGAGATTCCTTGCTGACAGCCAGTGATGGAGTTTCGAGACCCATTTTTGCGGGTCTCGGTGAAACAGAACAGTGCAACGATATGGCCAAAAGCAGCGTGGTCCAACTACTGACCTACGGGCTATTTTACAAAAACGCGACAACTTGCGGGCCACTTCCAATAAAATGATGTAGCCTATAAAACAACAGATTCAGAACAGTTTAAACTAAAAAAGGGAACACGAGTACGTCATTGAAAGTGAGTGGGTCACTGAAACTAGCAATTTACACAAATCTATATCAGTGGGATGCCCGTGGCTTCTCTGACATTACCGTACAGTGTTTCGCTTCCCATTCGATTTTTGTTTAGATTTGATTGCTTCGTCATAGAAAATGTACTCACACATTTGGATAATTTCCAGAAACTCTCTGCAGTCTCTAACACCGTTATTATTGCACATTTTTATTTAAAGATGTTGACCTTGTTCTAACTAAAATTACCTAGTGCAGGGATGTGCAATTAATTTGGCTCGCGGGCCGCTTTGAGATGACCGCGTTTAACGAATAGACTGACAGATTTATTTGTTGCTACTGAGTTCATTGCGCCAGATGCACTCTTCAAACCCACGAACGTCGGGACACCGAAAAAACAGGTCATCTAGTCAGGTGACCCAGCGGAGGGTTAGCGGCGGGTCGTACCTTGTAATTTGATCGTAAAATAAACAAATAAATAAAACATAATGGTACACAAAAAAGGTAGTATTCATTGTTCTTATGCAAATTGACTTTATCCAGCCCTAGCAATCCAGTGAGACAAATCTAACCTTACACGCTTTTCAACAAATTTCAGATATGAAGATTTTTCCTGAATGCGTCCGCGGGCCACATGCGGCCCGCAGGTCTGTAGTTGGACCACACTGGCCCAAGAAAAATTTCTATAATACGTGTATTTTGTCTGCTGTATCTGCAAGTACGAAACAACAAAAGCAGGTAGGAAAAATGCCAGAAATTCGAAAAAATTTCAACTTCGAAGTGGTGATGACATTTTTAAAAAGTTTTTGTAAAAATTTCGGCGTAATCTACAAATTTTCAAGTTTCGGTCTCGACTACATGTCTGCTGGCAGCAACATCTGGAATGTGAATGGAATTCCAAACTTCAGAGGCAGATGCTCGGAGCATTGAGCAAGCTGGTTTCTGACCAGGCCCGTAACTGGGGAGGCGCAGGAGGGAAAAGTCCCCGTAAAAATATTTCGCCCCCCCCCCTCTGGAAAATGTGTTTGATAGTTCGAAAAAATTTTGAGCCCCTCCCAGAACTCTTCGCCCCCTCTGGTGTCCCAAGCTGGTTACGGGCCTGCTCCTGTTTAATATTCTTGCACAGCCTAGCGCACTTTCTTCCGTTGATTTAAGAACCAAATTTGAAGTGCCGAATTTTCAATTTTTATCTCTAGGGATGTATCAACAGCTACAGAAATTTTGTATGGGAAAATTTGTCGCATAAAAGTGTTTTTGACAAATTTGGGCAAATGTCCTTTGCATACCCCCCAAAATGCCTGTTGTTATTCCTATGAACACAGTTAAACTTCCAGGGCGGATTACTGAAATAACCTTGTTAGTTGACAAAAGTTCGTCTGCTAGAATTTGCATTTTTTAAATTACGTCACAGCGCGTATTTGCTGGTGATAGTCACAGAATTAGCATTTAAAAGGCATCATCTTTAGCTCAAAACTTGCTAAGTCCTTCTTGACGTAGGATAGCCTCCACAGAAAAACTAACAATATTGCTGCTGTACTGGACTCCCTAAGAACTTTCGTTTTTGTGGAAAACCAGCTAGTTGTGCCGCAACGGCACTGTCGTATTCGTCGCATTCAGCACTTCACAAGTAGACTACACCAGGACCGGATGAAGGGGAGGGCAAAGTGGGCACCTGCCCAGGGGCCTGCACAGTCATGAGCACCCTGGTTAAGGCTGGTTTGGCATATTTAATGTGAAAAATCACAAAAAAATAATAACAACAGTATGGGGAAGCAAAGAAAAGGTTTATATTTGTTGAAATTGTCAGTTGTTTTTTTTACTGACGGAAAACTACAACAGCATTATTTGGGCGAAAGTAAACTTTACGGGTCCCTACTGAAAAATATAAAAAGCAAATTTAGAGATGTGAATATTTTCTCAAAAACCTTGTAAAGTGCCTGGTCTGCAAATATTGGTATGTTTCTGGAGCAACAGTTGAAGATTGTTTTGTTTAATGGTACAGTATAATACCTTTGATAGTATCTTAATCTTATTAAAATTGAACAAGAAATGATCTTTTTAACTTTTTCCCGATTCTTGCATTCATCAAACTGCATAATCATTCAACTAGGTTTAATTACGACTTTACTTATAAATAACTGATAACAACGTTTCCTTGAGCTACTGAGGGCCTCCAAATGTCTAAATCTGGCCTTGGGCTACACAGACTCTCAAAGCACCTGGTATATTCCACGGCCATTCCAGCAACAGGCACTCAAAATCAGCGAATATCCTGAACGAGTTAGTAACTGAGCAAAATGCGCCTTTGTACTTTAGCAATATGTCGTCAAAAATTTTCGTTTTCAAAATAAGACACACGGCAGTGTATTTCGGTGGTATTCGACAATTGATCTACATTTTCTAAAATGAGTAAAACCAGGTGCACTGGACAGAGACACATTATCTTTTTGAATCGCCCGCTCTATAAATTAATCAGCAATGTTTTTCAATCACTGATACTTTAAAAATCGATTAACACCAGTACTGCCTTGCGACAAAGTTGGACTTACTAACGGAGACACAGGACAGTGGCAAGGTTTCACGATAGGTGGCCACAATCTTTCAGCAGTTACAAGCACTTTTGAAAACTTTCCGTTATTCTGAAAAAGCCAAACACCTGACGTAATGAGCAGCATTCTTGAAAAAGAACAAGAACTTTTAAAACGCAGCGCTCACACGTGGTGACGCAGCTGAAGTAAATTTGTTCAAGGGTTTCTTATATCTCATCGATGGAAATGAGTTTTAGTTTCTGGGCGGTACATAAAAGGTTTCAGTCTAGCGGGCCCTTTGCTGCTTCTCGGGCAAATGCGATTCAAAGGAAATTCCAATGGCTGGCTGGCGTCGCTTCGATCGGACTCAGTCTCGACGTAAATGTCCAACATATTCATCAACCTGGACACAAATAAAGATACACTGCCGTGTAAACTTGCTCAGAGCGGGTCAGTGGATGCAACCGTTTTCACGTCTTGCAACCAAAGACCCGTATTGATGTACATCAATATCATAACATCTGATTACTGATCCATTTTGCCAGCTTCTGACATACGACTACAAATAACGAAGAAGTAATCGTTAACTGTTCATTTAGAGCTGATCTGTTCTTCAATAACCTGCTTGTTGACGATTGATCATTTCTACTTATCGTGAATAAGTAAATTGATAGTATTTTGCTTCCCAACGAAGAATGAACGTTGACGCATCGAAACAGATGTTTACATCAACCACTGCCAACAGAACTGACGTTCGGAAGCATTATACAAAAGTCGTGACCTTTTTTTCTGTAAAACACCAACTCGCCCATCGAGATTATCACGTGGTATGTCATCAATAGGGCAACCAATTTTTTGACCTAAAAACTTAAAATTTTGACTTTATTTTGACCTATAAATTTTCTGCGTTTAAAACTGCTAAATAATTCAGCCTTAGATGTTGAGATTAACCCAGAAGCATATTCACGCACTCTAAGCCTCGAAATTAAAAAAATCTGGTTGTTTAACTTTGGGGATGACACATTGATAAGTACATTAATAACTACAGTGGAGTCAAACCTGAGAACATCATAAAGCTGAAACACTATATGCATAATGGATTGAGCATTTACCAAAACAAGTACTGTAAGACCACATTTCTCGCCTACCACGCCTATCCTACATAATATTCGTCCATAATAATTGTCCAGTAGTGGGCAAAACAACATTATTACGTCAGAAATCGCAGCAAACCCATTATTATTATAGAATTGCAACTGAACTTGCAAAAGCATATCAATACCTGTTGTTGTAGTTTCAATAAAATATCGATAAAGAGAAAAAAACTGTGCTGCAAGAAAATTTTGACCAACGATTAATTTTGACCTAATGATAAATTTTGACCTTTTTTTTACCTAATAACTTGGGATTCCCTCATGGTATGAGCGTGAAATTTGGTTTGTGGACGTTTCATCAACTTTAGAAAGGGCAGAAAAATTTTGACTTTATTGACTTTTGGTTGCCCTAGTCATCAATATGCGCGACGAGAAGCTGTATTCATTATTAATAAAAAATGTATTGTCGTTAAAATAAGTTAATCGAGTACTTCAATTGTTAAGGGCTGTCGGTAACCAATGTACGGTTTGGAATGTGGTTTGCAAGATCACTACAGGTTGATCGATATGTTAAATTCGGACGAAACGGGAATTTCGGGCTGCTACACAATGTGACAGGCTTGTAGCATTAAATGTTTATGGATTCCGAGCTCGCGCTTAGTGAACAGCCATTTGACTTTATATTGATCTTTTTGAAGTGCGTGCGAACGAAGCGTTCAAGCAGTGGGTGCAACTGATGACCACACGTCCGTGAAAGAAGTGCTTAGAATAACCTGCAAAAAATGTGTCGAGCGAAGTCGAAAAGCAGATACATGATGATTTGTATTTCTACCAGCCTACTGGACTGTTTGTATAATCGTTTCAATGTTTCTTCATTTAAAGTTATTCTGAGCAGTAATTCTATATATGTTTTCAGGTGGGCAGGGGCAAAAATGCATGATTATAAAAATCATACTAGAGTTGTCGATTTGCTATCGCTTCACCAAAAAGTTTTAAGATTTGAAAAAATCACCTGAGAAGCTGAGCAGGAAGAACGTCGTTGACATCGTGGGCGGACAGCACATTAGGCCAGTGTACATTGACTTCAGCCTCCATTTCCTGGGCAAAAAATTCACTTGGAACCAACGTTTAAAGTTTACACCACACAGCGCACTACATACTACGGTTGCAGTAATAAACTAACGAACTCAAGTGATCTCTGGCGAAACTCAGCTGTCTTCACTGACAACACAAGCAACAATGTGAGCAAATTAAAGAAGGCTGTAACGTTCACTTTACAAGAAGATCACTTGACTTACGGAGCACAAAATCTCTAATCGCTAACCTGAACGATTATCCTTTTAATGCAGTTTCAAATAAAAAAGCCTAAGAAATGGTTTGAATAGTACTACACACGAATAGGCAGTTGGAGTGGTCCAGGTAGATCTTCAAAGTGAAGAACAACGAAAAGTTCATTAACTTCTGCAACCATGATTTTGGGCATAGAAACACCAATAATACATTTTTGTTGTTCAAAAATTATGGGTGGGGGGGTACTCGAGGACAGTAAGTGTGTGAAACGAAGTCTGACTCATGAAGCTCACACACACCCGGCGTCGATATATTCAAAATGCTTGGTCATTCCAGAAATGTAATTAAGGTGTCGAGTAGCAGTATTTTCCAAGGTTTCTGAAGTATTGAAGGGCCAATACAAACCTAGGCAAAGTTGTGGATTCAGAGCGTGTCAATGAAAACGCTTCCACTCTTTCTGTCCCTTAGACACCAGGGGCGCATGTAGCCTGGAAGAAAGGGGTCTGTCGGCGGAAGGGCAGCTTTTGATTTCACTTCTCAGCATAAAACCACATTTTCTTTTAAGACTAGAAATCAACCGATGAATTTTGCAATTTCGACAAATTTCGGAAACCCAAGTTGTTACTTTGTCCCTTTCTTAGGATGGGCAGCCCTCCGACTGCAGCAAGTAGTGGACAATACTTATACCACTCCACAATTGTCCCCATAAACCGGTCTATGACGTAACATCCACTCACAGGTTTTTGCGAGCGCGGTAAGCAGATGATTGTGATATGAGTATTTGTTTAAGTTTCTCAAATATCGAAAGTGCGCCTTGTAATGCGGTGCGCCTAATATATGAATCTGGTTGTGCTTTCTCATCTGGAACCAGTTTTACGTGGCAAACGACATCATTTATTTTAATTACTAGTCACAATTTTTTGTAGACAGACGTAATAAACCAACAACAAATGCAATGTGCAGCACACGAGATTAGCTAGCACGTACCACAGACAGTGTAACTCGGCGAGGCTCCTGACTACATTGGCGCACGCCGAATTAAACACGCGTACAACTTCTATTTTATTCTATTCGCGTCTGGCGGATTAGGCGTGTGTGACAGATTAAACTCCCTCGTATGTAATGACAGATTAAACTCCCAGTGGCGACTCGGGCACTCGGGAGTTACTGGGAAAGACTTGAATACAGTTTGACTTACGGTATCTAAGTTTTGCTTCATTTCAACACCTTATAATCCGGTGCGTTTTATGTATGAAAAAAGAACAGCCAGCCTTCACATTTTCATACTGCGCCTTATGGTCCCAAAAATACGGTAACTACAGTCAGACCTCGTTTATTCAAACTACTTTGTTTTGTCTAATAATGTCGGTTTAGCGAGGTATCCGGGAAATCGGAATCAGACCTGTAGCCACGGTGGGCATTCGGGGGTAATACCCCTAAATTTTTTTTTGCTCCAAATTTTGTTTTGCCAAGAAAATTTTTTATTAAAAAATATAGCAAAAACAGAAGTCTTGACCCCTAAAAATGTTTTGTGCCCCGCAAACCTTTGGACCTAGGATACGGGTCTGGCCTAACCGAACGTTTAAAGGGGAAACAGAAACAAACTGTAGAGCAGTCTTAGACGAACTGTCAACTTAAGCAAATATGTAGACTGCATGTGAAACATGACTAAATGAAACTCTGTTGTTTTTGTTTATTACCAGATCCGTATACATAAGCAACTCTGCATTCAGAATGAGATTTATATGTGAGCCCTACAACTGCGTCGTGAAGGGTCTGCCACTGTTACATTTATTGTGCGTAGAAAATAAACTTTCACCCTTTCATTGTGCTTTAACAAACAACTAAGTAACAGCTGGCGTAATCGGGCTTAGTGTTTTTGTTCTATTGATATGACATATCCGTTCCTAAATTCCGAGCCGGTGTCGGACAGCGAGGTTTCCGGATTAAAGAAGTGAAATGCGTTGGGGGAAATCTGTTCTTAGCAATTTGTTTCGGATAACGGGCATTCCGGTTGATCGGAGTTCGGACAAACAGGTCTAATTGTATTCGTAAGTGGTATTGATCTCATTGTCAAAACACCTAAGAAAAAAATGTCCAAGTTATCATTGTTTTCGGGCATAGCGTATTTAGTACAGCACAATCCCTGTTTGTTCCCACTGATATGGCGCTGAAAAGATACTTAGCTTGTCGAACATTCAGTAAATGTCAATCGTATAGCAATGAGAGCTGTTTATCCGAACGAACATACACTTTAAAATCGATCTGACAACCAGCTGCACAACTGCGTCTGTGGAGCGGGCTGTCTATCAAGATGGCGGCGTTACAAATATACTTGCAAAATCACTGCGGAGAAGAACAATTGAATTGCAATTGCTCTGATTACTTTGCATCGTAATGTGAAAGTGAATTACTCGAAATCAATATAGGACTTCTTGCGCAGAAAACAACATCGTCAACTGTTCAATTCTAAAAAGGCTATTTTCGAAATGCGACGCTTGACTGATATTTTGTTCAGATAATGCGACCACGATTTTTTAGGCTACCTGTCGCGCCTTTTAATATGAGAAGTTGCTTATAAAAATATACTTTCAGTGGAAAAAAACCCACGTTACTTGGAGTGACCCTGCGGAAAACCTAAACTTACTGAATTTTGTCATGACCTAGTAGGTGTAAACAGCAGATAAATTAGCCCGAAACTGTAAAACAAAACGATCGTGATTGGCGATTGTCCTCTCGCCATGAAGCGAAATATCACAAAACCGCTCCTGCGTGGGCGTGGCAGTGTATGAGATTCTGACAACATTAGAGCCGGCACTGCCAGAGGAGGAAATTCAGAAACACGTGCGTTCGACGCAATATCAATTTCGAGTGTTCAAAAACGTGGATTGTTTCATATCACTGCGCAGGCGGTATTTAGACAAAGCAGGGATGTTGTTGTTTCGTAATAGCACTATGCAGCGTTACAAGGGAAATGTGGGCTGTTGCCTGTTCCAAAACAGCCGCATTAGAGACCTGCAGTGGCGTTTGATATTTTATCGGGTTTAATGCTGAATACCTGCGGTGCAAAGGGGTCTGTCATGACAGACAAACAGACCCCCAGATGCGCCCCTGTTAGACACGTAAACAAATCGAAGCGAAGTGAACCCAAAACAAAACGCGAGATTGCTAGGAACAGAAACAAACATGAAATATCTCAAAAAAATGTGCCACAATGCAGATGGTCAGACAGATTTGTGAACCTCGATACAGTCAGGACACGCAGAAACCATATCAACGCCAAGTTACCGCCACAAGCAAAAACCCCGGAAGCCTTGCACTCTAACAAAATTTGAAGAATTAATTTTGCAAAGGAAAATATCACTTTAATTAATCTAAAACCGCGAGATTGGAAAATTTTAAGATCTGAAAGGCGACCTTAAAAACCGCATCCAAGCGAGCAACATTGTTAGTCTAATCTAAAACATAATGTAAACGCAACTGGATTGTGAAGCGTATTACGCTGGAAGTAATTACGTTTTACAGTAAAATTTTACAACAAAATCTTTCAGTGCGCACATTCAACCCCACTCGGTTATTATTTTTGATGATCATGACAGACCTTTGGTTTCCATGCGTTGGTAAATGCGACATACTTTCAAACCGCAAATTTCATTCGCAGTTTCTTACCGTCACAGCGCAACAGACATCGCAGCACAACTGTGACGATATGAAACACACGTTGCATGGGTTGGGGTGGACGGCTAAAGAGCTGATGAGTAATAAAGATAAGAACGCGTTGCTGGCCCTGCACATCTAACTATTCAAAATGTTAAATAATTGTCGTGAGTTCAACGCTGCATGAAGCATAACGGCAGAACGTTCAAGAGACAATATAAATCAAAAGAGAGAAGCACCACAGCCCATCACTAATATGCCAGCTTGACAGCGAGAACTACCCGCAATCACGTTTTCACCACAACTGATGCGATAGCGAACTTCTGTTTGCCGGTTGTAAATCAGCATATAACAATAAAACCAATAGCTTGGCCCCCGTGCATTTGCTACACAAGTAACACACCCTCGTACACAAACAATGGTGTACATAAGAAAGTTAGTGGTTGTTGCGTGATTGCTTCTTGTGCGACTTCGCCTGACTTGGAAGTTTTCACTACGCTGTAATACACTCGGTTCTTTTAATTTTATCAATTCCAACAGAACAAAGATCTTACCCTTAAGTTCATGTCATTCTCGGAAGTCTTTTGGCCTCTCCAGTCTAAGTGAAGCAAAATCAAGGGAGGCTCAATAGGGTACCACGCAAAGACTATTATTGAAGCCTTTAAAGTGGCTGTATTTCCCCTTCGAAAAGTTGCCAAAAAGTACGAGTGCTGCTGAGCTTTCTTTTCGTCGGCAAGATAAGCTTGCTCAACCGCCGGCTTACTTTGCGGCAACGCCGCATACTCGGCGATGGACAAGTTACTCCACGACACAACAGTTGTGTGAATCTGTTCAACAAAACACGAAGTTAAAAACTCTGAAGCCTATTATCATTGTGTTCTACATAAAAATAACTAGTGCTTTGAACAAGATATTTGCCTCACTGAATGCATATATATAATTATATATATATTGTTATAATAATTAATCTTTACTGTAATTTAGCGAGGACGACAATTCCTAATTACAGTATGCCTAGGCTTTAAAACATTCAATCACGTGATGTAGGGCATAACATAGTTGTTACCTCTGCTGAGAGCAGCGATCTTATGGCTTCGTCACAGTGAACCATATTGCTGTTAAATTGCTGCAACTGCCGGGCGAGTTGAATTCTCGACTTCACGCGATTCCGCAAAGACGTTATTGCCCCTTTCATGTGCGAGAAACTAACTTGCATGTCTTCACCCTGCCAAAGATCAATCACCAAACGTAAGTAAATACAAAAGTGCTTCCAGTGTAGCGCAGCGCCCGTGTAAAAGAAAACAACTCGCCAATAACATGTTGTGAATGGGAAGCAAGGCCATCAGATTCTAAGTATATTGTAGGTGACAATCGTTTGCAAACAACTGGTCTAAAAATTTTATTCGCTGTGAAGATGATCCGTGGAACGGAGGGTTATCGTTTGGAATCACACCTTCTCTCCATGCGTAAGTGCACCAAGACAACTCGCTCGACAGCGCAGTGGAACAAAAACACTGTGTCATCGATAGGTTGCACCTAGGTCGCACAACGATACGCGTGACAGCGCAACTCAAAAACCATACACTCCACAAGAGTTTTTTGTGGCCACTGCACAGGCTATACCGTACCACTACAGGAATCTTTCGAACACGAATAACATGAAAACGCAGAAGTCTGCCGTCGTGACCAGTGGCCCTCAAACAGGTTTTTCGTATCATAAAAGTTGTCTATCAGTGCGGAAGCAAGCATTCTCAAAGTTTTTAATGAACCCGAAAAACACAATATTCTGTGAACAGGCACTATAAACAATGCTAACCGGTTTATAACGGAACTGCATTCCAGCACACAACGTCTCAACCAAACAGACAGCATCGTTTAATACAATATTTGGAATTTCCCAAAGACAAACGTTGACATGTTTTGCGTAATTAGTCAGTTGGAGCAAATCTCCACCAAATCTTTAAACTTGCACGAAACGTATTTGCTTTGGCAGCTACAGACAATCAGACAAGAATATGCACCACAAAATTTTGACAATGATTTAAAAGGCAGCGAAATGACAACCTTTCCACGTCACAACTCAATCGTTAAGCATCCCGAGTGCTGAGCCGTGCGTAATGTACTGTAGGTGACCCTCAGCATGACAAAAGAATTTGGAAATCAGCACGAAATCAATTGAATATACGAAAAACCGAAACGTTGTTTTGTGTTTAATTAAGAAAAAAACACGAAGTAAAATTAAGTTGAACTAATACCCTGTGCTCTTTTATACGCAACACCGCAGGCCAAACAACCAAGTGCTCCGACTCACCGGTCTTCTGTAGGTTTCCGATGGCAAAAACTGAAGACCGCAAAGGTGCTGTGCCCAAACGTAAGGTCGACCAAGCTGATAAAAAACGGCGTCGACATCAGATGCGGAAATTTTGTCGAGCTTGAAGTAGGCAGCTGAATCAGGGCATTTCAGGCCGTAATCATCCGGATGCAAGCAGCACAAGAGCTGGTCGGGATCCATCAAGCTGCAAACCATTTGTTTTTAAGCTCTTGGAAGCTGTTGTCATCAAATCGATTACAAACTATGTCCAGGGGTGGAAATCAGTAGAAGTTGGAAACAAAATTAAACTTTCGAGGTCTTGCAAAGTTGTGTCAAGAAACAGCTCAGCAACCAACGAGTTAAGCGCTACGTCACTCCATGCTTGATTGAACATCCCGGTTCGCCCAACTTTTCAGATTTTGATGAAATCAGGCAAACACACAAATTTTTTGATGAAAATCAGGTAAGCAGACAAAAGCCACAAAACTGATTTATACCGGCGAAGACACAAATTTCACCGAAATCGCCCAAGCAGTTAAAAATACAGCCGTTTTAATATTTAAAATGAATTTTTTATTCACTCTTGATCTTGAATTATCGTAACTCTGCAAGGCCGTCGGTCAGGATAAAATGGTTTTTTTTTCATTCAATGCCCCTCGGATGCATTTCTCAGAATGATACCCTCATACTTGTTGAATCAGGTCTTACTCGAGAAAAATGGAGTTTTGTACGTTCTGTTTCGGCAGCTACTCATGCGTTGCGCACCTGAACATTCATTATGCCAAAGCCGCCAAACTGACTTATACCTTTAGGAAAATGTATTGCCATTGGTGTTGAGTTTGATAAATATGTAGTTTGCTTTCCCCTATTAAATGCAGTTTTCGTTTACCTATTAAAAAGAACATGGTGTATGCGCATCTCATTTCAAGAAAACAACCCCATGTTACCAACACGTAATATTTTCACAATTTTTTTAATCTTTAGAACTTGGAATAAGATGCAATGAGTTCAGCTCAGATGTTACTGCTGTTTTATATATTGCACCTGTAACTTCCCCTATTTGGTTTTTGGGGACAATTTGCTACTGCTTGAATTTTCTGAATGGGGTGATAGGTACTGCGGCGTTGCGGCCCAAGTTACGGTGGCAGTAAGTCACAGGGCCATTGCACGTTTTGACATATACAAACGCCTATTTTCCTAGAGTATTGGGCAGTTTACCTCACCCCGTATGTAAGCCATACGGTCATTCCATTAGAGGACATTTAGCTTTTCCACATATAACTGGCAATTGTTCTGGCTTGCGACATGTACAGTAAGTAAACACCACACAGACAACAATTATTTAAAAAACACCCGAGTGACATCCTTAGAATACGTAACAAATCCTTCGTGGCATAGGTTTAACAAGCATTACTTACCTCGACTTGATTTTGCAATCAAGAGAATTGCCAACAAGTACAAACTGCAGTTTGTTCAAATACATGAATTTCAGGCGGAGAACGAGACCTACGAGGAAAAACAACAACACATGCTGAGAAGTAAATGGAAACGCGGCGCAATGTTAGACTGACCAATAAAACAGCAAAAAAACAAAAATATGATGTATTTTGCATCGGTCCCACCTCAGAAAACATGAAAACTAAAAAACCTAACGAGAGAAATTCGGAAACGATAAAAATCGCTACAGACATCACTGAAATTCACCGTCAGAAACATCATTGGCCACACCTTGACTGGCTTAAAACCAACACAGTTGTTAAAATCTATAAACCTGTATACAAAAGCGCCAGCACTCTTGTTAAAAACGGAAGTTTTACCTCGTAGCACAAAAAAACAGCTAGTTCTATCCCAGTAATTCGCTTCATGCTACAGCAACGTTGCTCTCAAAATGTCATGGTTTTCTTGCGGTTGTGCTTGTTACTGCCCAACTGGAATCTCACGCTACGACAGACTTAAACAGGCGTTGGATGCCTAACAATACATTGCTTCAATACTTACGAGGTTGACGTGTGATTTCCCACCACACCAGTGTCAAAGGGATACATTGCAAGTTATATGTGGAATAGCTACAGAGAAAGAATGTGAGATAATCATGTGTCATTGTCCCGTGGTTCTCAAACTGTGCGTCGCGACGCCCTGGTGCGTCGTTTTAATTTTCCATGGGCGTCACACAAAAGTAAACTCTGCAGTTTTATTCAATGATCTAATAAAAGTAAAATTCAGTGCAGTTTTATACCTTTACCAAAGAACAGTTTGCATTCAAGTAGAGTCATGCTGCCAGTAGATCCTGTTTACGAACTCACTACGTAACCGCTGTTATTGTTTCGTAAACAACGTTTACTAATGAACGCATTGCACAATTTTAATTTACTTTGCGTAAGACAAATGAGGGCTACAATAGTCCTTACAAAAATAATCAACTTGCTTATTTCTTAACTCGGAACGACTTTTGATTCAAATTTAGCTGAATTAAATAAACTCAACATTTCTTTGCAAAGGCAGGACAAAATATGCTTGACGTATCAGATAAAATTGCAGCGTTTATTAAAAAGCTATCATTATGGAAGGAAGATATAACAAACATGTCTGGAAGTTATCAGCTTTCTTGTCTAACTCGCCTGAAAAAAATGTACTAGTATGACGTTGTCTTCAAATTTGCGAAGCATAATTTTGCAACATCTAAGCTCGAGTAGAAATTTTCCTCAGTACTTTTCGTGGAGTGTATCAAGCCGTGAACGGATTTGCCATTTTTTGTCCAACCTACCACATCATCCTTTGTTGAACAAGAATATATAAGAATGTATTGAACTTCCTGTGATAATTCCCTTCCTATTGATCACAAACCTTGAAATGCGGTGGTAGTTTCACAAATTCTTCCAAGATTCGATGAATTTTGTAAAAATAAGCAAGCCCACGCATCACATGTAATGATGCATATTTCTTTTTGTTATTTCATCACTAAATAAAACTTTTGATGAATATTATAACATCCTATTGCTGGTGAGTCGCAAGTCCAGCAAATGTTTCCAAAGGCGTCGCAACGAAAAGTTTGAGAACCACTGTCATTGTCAATGCAAAGGTGACAATCAACATTTGCATCCTTGCTTTCAAAAGTTACGAACTATTAGCATTAGTTCGAATCATCTAAATGCAGTGTCTACCCCAAGGCAACGAATTATTTTCTTGATGCATTCCTTCCAAATTACCGACTTTAAATGTGCATTTCTGCGAAAAATGAATGACGTTCTGGAATTACCCTACCATCATCAGGCATCTTTACGTTGATGTTCACATACAACGGATGGTAGGAGAAAACTCCCTTCGATAATCCAGAACCTTCACCATCCGTTCGAGTCTCCTTCTTTCGTTTCCGGCGTCCTCGACCAGAATCTGGATGCCACGTCACAATCTGGTAATTACACATTTCACAGGACCAAGACACAAGAAGCATCCGCTCTAACAGCTCTCGGAGCCAACATAGCTTGCTGGTAAAGGTCAATTGTTTTCATTACAAGCAGGATCAATGATCCAAGTTGACGAAAACTGCTTCAGTCAGAAAACAATTATCTTCGCTAGCAATTAAATGATTGAGATCCTTTTCGAAACTGCGCTTCACAGTTTCGAAATGAACACGTGACGGAAGGTAAGACTAAACAGACATGCGTCAAGATAAGATTCGAGACGTAATGCGGCGAAAGTGGTGAGAAGACAAACTATTAAACCACAATGAGGAAACAAAGAAAGCTTCCACAATTAAAAATGGCAAGCGATCAGAAATTGTCGGCCATAACAATATGTTTCTCAAAAAATTTTGACAGGTTTCAGTCTGGGCCGATGCGCAGCATTACATAATGCGATTTGACCAACTGCGCTTTCGCAAGCTTGGCATCCGATGAATGGTAGACATGTCGGATATTCCGTTTGCAGTAAAGTAGGCTGAAAAATATCAGGGCTACAGTCTGGAAGCACGAGGGACAGTTCAGACTTGGTGGCAGCGACTATTCTTGCGTAGTATCAGCCTTAGTTTTGAGTCGTAAGCCACAGTCATAGGGTGGCTTATATAATAAATTATGAAAAGTTGAAACCATTAACTCCGCTTTTATACGAGTATACCTCTTTTGAAATACTCATTTATTTATAATGAGCAAAATACAAGCTGGTACTAAACTTATTCCTTACATCAGAGCTTCAAAATCCCTAACACCGAAAATTCTGAACTATTTGCTGAGAACATTGCTCTTTTTTCTAGAGATTCTGGTTGGTCTCAGTTTTAGTTGTAAGGCAGAAGCTTAAATTTCATCACATCACCAGTCCGCAGAAGACAAAATGCGTTGACCTTTGAAAGCACTGGGTTTTACATATCTATCAAAAAACAGGTATGTAAAACTACGTCAAACACATTGTTTCTCTTTGAAAATTCCGTCAAACACATTGTTTATCTTGTGGCTGAAGCAAAAGCAACTTTATAGCTGTTTAAAACACATAGAAACGTTGGAACAGAGCGAAACATGGAAGTCTTGCTAAGTCGTGTCGAAAACAACAGTGTAAAAATCAATAAAGAAAATCACATACGACATATTTCGCAAAACAACTGATTAAAGAATCTCTAAATGCACAACAGGCTTCATTTAAATTAAAACCATTAGTTCTACGTATTTGTGCCTTTACCCACAGATACTCTTGTTGAACGTAAAAGACTTGCATCATATGTAAAACTGGTCCAAAAAATTATCTGAAAAGGTTCAACCTTGCTCGTCTTTTTCTTCTTGATCCGATTCTGAATCGTCAGCTTTCCCGTCAAGCGGACCACTGCCTTCAGCTTTCCGTTCCGCCTGAATCTGTTGTTCAAGTAATTGGTTCGCTGCCTTTTCGTCGCCTGCTATTTCGACATCCATGTATTGATCTGTAACGCAATGGAAGACGCGCATCTTCTCTATTGTAGCATTGCAATGTTTCTGGTTTTACTCTGCTTGCACTGCGGTATGCTTATTCGCATTTTTTTTTATCCTTGACGTAGAACGGGGTTAGGTTGTTTTAGTGAGTTGGTTTTATAGCCTCCTGCATCGCTCTATTGTACATCAAATTTTAATTTATACCTTAAAACTAGCTTCCTGGCAGTTCAACCAAATACTAAAAAATGAACTCGCAGGAGTTCATCATTTCAGTCAGTTTTGTGCGCGACAATCACTCAAACAACTCGAGCTTAAGGTTATCATAAGAAGCAAATAATGTTCAAGTTAGCCAGACTTAAAAGAATTCTATGGTTTTTACCGCAAGCCTCTTGATAGGCTTTCGCCTGAAGAAATAACACAAATAAGGGTCGTGGCAGTAATCTTGCCAAATCGTGCTGTTTTCTCAGCCACACTATAGGAAGTTCAAATGCTTCTTGAAGTGGCAATGAACTTTTCAGCAACATCTGCAGGCTTGGAGCGAGAGTCTGCATGCGTACAAAAAAAATGATTTTCAAACTATTATCATTATGATCTTTTTTACTAAAATAGATATGTCGCACAAGAACAATTTTGGTCATGAAAACGTTTCAATCTGTAAAAGTAAACCACCAACAGCACAAACAATATCTTGGCTTTACCTCCGCCAAGCGCGATATTCAGATGTAAGGTTCTGCAGCACCCAAGTTTACGCTCTCTAAATGGAAACCACAACTGAAGCCAAAATTACGAAAAAATAACATGCAGAAGAGAATGCAAAACAAAACTTACTTGAAGGTGTTGTTTCTTAGTCGAAATTTGTTCCGAGACACCTTCCTTAACTTTCACTAATTTTTCTCGTTTCATGGATAACCTAAAAAAGTTAGAGGCTTCATGTTACATGATCGCTGGCTGTAAACACCACCGAACACATTTTCGTTTGAGGTTTGCATCAAATCGAACATTCCCAAAAGCACTGCTAATAACTGTGCATAGCGGCATAGACTTAAGATGGGAATAGACGGTTCTTTTTTCAAGAGCAGAACCGTTGGGAACGACTTGTTTCTTTAGTGCTTGCCTTATTGCTTCCGATTCGGGCTGTTGCACATTGGTGAGGAACGATCAAATAGCGCAAAAAGCCAAACCTCTGTACGCTTGTGTAGGGAAGTTTTGACGGCGGGAAAGTACTTTTTCAGTCGGAAGATAAGGATGTCGCCGCGTTGTTTTGTTTTGATGAAATTGTCAATGAGAATATGGTCAGTTTACGGTGAACAAACTGAACTATGCTCGGTTAGGGTGAGCCTAGAGTAGTATAGGAATGTGGTGTTCTTTAACTATATTCTAAGATTACTCGCAAAGAAGCAAAAGTCACAGAAATAAGTTTTGCATCCACAGGCGCGGAGTTTAGGATTTTTCCAGGCGTATGCAATTCGTGACGTCACAAATATATGCGTTTCTGATGTCATAACAACTAAATCAGCGTCTAGCGAGGTTTGCGTTCGACTGTAAACTGTTTGACAAGCTAGAGACAACCAGTGGCGTACAAGTTCTAACAGTTTCTAGCCAAACGCAGACCTCGCTAGACGCAGAAGTAAACATTGTGACAACATAGAACTAAGATGCAGACTTCTGAAAAACCAGACGTATAACAAAGCGACGGGAAACTTACATGACAAAGAAAAAGTAGGTGGGGATGCAAAATGGCCGTCAATAATCACTAGGTGCACAACTGGCGAAAATTGCGAGAGCGCAGTCCGCGCTGACGCCTCATAACAGTTTCGCTTTCCACCTCTGAAAGCTTTTCTAGGAATGTCGGTAGAAAAGCGGTGACCATTGAACTTAGAAGCGGAACCAGTGATCTGTGAACCACTGCGGTTTCGGAGCCCGCAGCGTAGACAAGCATCCGCTTTTTGCCGGGAAATGTGCGCATTCCGTAGGAAACCAATGGTTAGTGTTCGCGGGTTATTTCGTTGAAGGCCAAACCAAACACATGTTAGAACCAACGGTATTAATTTGTGACTTGCAAAAAAACACTACTGAAATGCGGTTCTTAACTGTTTCCTCTGTTCCAGCTCCCAGTCAAGGCGAGCGAGCATTTGCAAATGATCATCAGCCAGAGTCACGTTCTGCAAAAACAATAAACTGCCACGAGGGAACTGAACGCTTTCATATCACCGGCGAATGACAACCACATGCAAACGTAGAATGACAAGTGTGCTATACATAATTTCATTTAATAAATTTACAATCCATCTAAACCGCGCTGAAAAAAAACGATAAATACCTTTCTGGAGATTTCCTCCGGGGCGTCTTTGTAGAAGTCCTCGACAGATACAAGAGATACATCATCGTGTCTTGACCTAAAATACAATATATCAGAACTAAAAAACAAACTGCAGCAACTAGATCACACTTGTCATCTTGACATAAAATCTTACTGTGCTTTTACTATGATGAACAAATCTGCTCTACAAAGTATTCTTTCAACTGGCAAAAAAAAGGTGAAGCTCCAGGAACCACACGACGAGAGGCAAAATATGCAAACACCATGACAAGTACAAAACAGCAGCACAATTGGCTTTTCAGTTCACTGAGACATGTCGGTCATTTTTGCTGAGACATTTTGGTCACCAAGACATTTCGGTCATTTGTCTCATTGTTGTATTAAAACTCGACGTAACAGTGTTCACTAGCTTATATTTTCAGACATTCTGACCATAATGACTTAGCGTTTTTTGGTCATTTAAAAAAAAACTTCGGTCCATGACCGAAAAAAACAGGGCTCATAGTACAAAAGGTAAACTTTCTTTTGGATACATCTCTTTCAAAAAATAATTTTGACCATCATACTAAGCACAGCTAATTCAATGACATAGCTGTTTTGGTGGATTTCATTCATTAGTTCCACGAAAACCCAACATATAAAAACGCCTGAGTCTGTCTTATAAAGTTATTGGGTTGTGCAGTCTGTTTTACTTCTTTTTTGCGGTGATATGTGTGTAAACAAGGTATATCAGAAAACCAACCAATCCTGGAAATTTTGCAGCTATTTCTATATGCGTCAAACTGCATCGCCGTTTGGTCTTGCGACCAGCTCTCCCAATCGTTCACCATATATCCCAAGTCAAATTTAATGCTGTTTAGTTCTCGAATTTCCACCAAAAGCGAACTTCTTGCGACCAAACCGACTTTAAATTGCGCGTAGTCAACTACGACAAGCGCGCAAATTCATTTTTGTTCTCAAATGTAAAAGAACTGTTGTCACAACAACGTAGTGGCAACATACCTTTCCCTAAAAACACTAACAGCATTCTTTATACATAGCTTGAGTGAAATGAACCGAAACCATGTACATCAGTAAAAAGAGCCGCCTCGATAAACAACGTTGAAAAAAGCAAACATTGCAGACGGATGGAGAAAAAGGGCAACCGCCATTATTCCTCAGCCTTGATGAGCGTACAACCTCAAGCTAAGACAGCAAACTGAGAAGAAATATGCCACTATTTAACAAAAAGGAAAATAAGAAGGTTGATGAGTCAGCCATTGCAACACGTTCTGGGAATGCACAAGGTTATCAGAAGTCAGAACAGTATCGTAAAGGCAAAACAGGTACAACGGCCATTGACAATTACTTGAAAAATTACTTTATGCTAGAACTGCTTGCCTTACAAACAAAATATAAAAGTTACTTAACAGGTGTATTAAAAATGCTGTTCGTATTTTATTTTCATGATTAAAGCTTAGGAATGAAATATGTATTGAACTCACGAAAGCATCCTATTGTCTCTAAAACAACTAACAAAATGTCAAGAGGACTATTACTACACAATACCAACTAAATACAATGCAACAATTATAAACACATTAATCAAAGATTCTAATGACAAACTATAGTTTAATTTGGCATTCACTGCACTAAAGCAGGGGTCTCCGAACTTTTTGTCCAAGGGCCATTAGTACACAGCAGTTCGAGGGTCAGGCATCTTACGTATTGTGATGATTTTAGATATGTTGCATTCTACCAAACCAACAAATTTTTCATACGTGTATTACTGTTTCATTATTGACAATATGTCTCTGTGGCTGGATGAAATAGCTTTGCCGGCCCAATGAAATGGCTTCGTGGGTTAGATTTGGCTCATGGGCCATGGTTTGGAGACGGCATGCACTAAAGACTTGCGTTTCCTGTCATTGACTTACAAATGCTGAATTATTGCTTCAGCACCCGCAATCCTAAAAAATTCATGTTTGGCAACAAATGCTTGCCTACAAAAGTTAAGATATGAAATTCTAGGGTGCTGTTTTGATGCAGCTATGGTAAACAACTTCTTAGAATGTTATTTTGAGTTGATAGAACAAAACATAATAGCAAGCTAGCTCATTAGCAATACCTATTGGACTATATAGACCATATTAATTTGGCTCCAATGTTTAAGCACTATGTGTGCAACAAGAAAGCAAAGAAACACCAGGGATATGGCAGAGGAGCAGTAATGGTTATTCTTTTTTCTTTTTGCCAAGCATAAAGCTGTGAAGGTGGCTCCACAAACGCAATGCAGTTGAATCAACCAGCAAATTTTAAAGAAAGGAAATCGATTTCACATAGCACTCTAATTATCCTCAGTCCTGAAATCTGCAAGCAATGCTTGAGTGAAAAGTTCAGAAGCTAAAGGAAGAGCAGAGAAAGCAAGCAAACTCAAGACAAAAATGAATAAATCAAAAACAATCTGCAGCAAGTACAAAACTAGAAATTAAGTCGCTCTCAGATAATTGCTTTCACTAAGCTGGAAAACTATCTAACACCAATTACCAAGCAAAGCAAGAAACACACATTGACAGAATCATGGCATGATTACTCAATACAGAATGTTGGTAGAATGCATAAGTAGAATTGCGTTCATAAGGTTGCCAAATGTACTTTTGGCACATTTAAAATTAAATTCTAAATATTGTGAAGGGAGGTACCAACATTGGTAACTAACCAACATGATTCGTAAAAAAGGTGAAACAAATGGGCAAAACCAAATGGAAAAAAAAATCAATGAACAACGCAAAGGGGGGCAAGATTAATTTTACATGAGGAACATGCTTTTTTGAACATTAGTTTGTGCATTAAGTCATTTATCTTTACAGGTATCCAGAGCATCAAAACTGGTCTGTCTTACATAAGTAATATTGTAATCTTGCCATGTAGTTGGTTTGTTCATGATGATATGTAACACTTAATAGTGCCATTATAAGGCCAGTTGGTTGTTGTCATCCTTAGCAAAAGTTGTAAGTCAAATGAATTACATTTTTGACAGTTCTTTGCAAGGACGTTCATGTTGTTTGCGTTTGCACAATCAACAGCTGCAAAATCCTCACAGTAAATAACATGGTCCTTTTTCAACTAAATGCAATTTTGAGCCTAGGATTACTTTTGTCAACAAATACAAAAAATGCTTATGTGGTAAGTATTGCCAGAGCAAAAATTGATGTAGTTGCATATTATGTATATTAGGCTACTAGAGAGAGATATTAATATACAAACCAAAAAACTGTAGGTTCAGATTTGAACTTGAGCCTAACAGAAAGATGTGGACTCTAGAATCACGTCACTGAACTCGGTTGGACTCAGACTTGTGCCCAAATGAAGGGATGTCATGTACAAGTCTAATTCGGGTTTGCTCTTTAGTGGCCATTATTAGCCAACATTGTCAGTGCTAGTTAATTACAGCTATAGCATAACCAATTCCTTAATCAAACAAGCAAGTATATGCTTTTTATTTCCATTTGTTTTTTGCTTGAACTGGCACTTGTTTCAAATAATTTTTGTAGTTTCCTGTTGTTCTCTGTTGTGCCTGTGTCAGATGCAATTAACTTAGTTCCGTCTAATCCATAAAACAAGTTTGTCAAGAACTTACAAAGTGATGCCTATGCAGCAGGCCATATGAATAATGCATTCTAAGGACAATGCAGAACTTCATGTCAGTGTTCAACTTTAAATGAATAGTTGCATACAAACAAGGTTTCAAAAACTGTTACAGCAGATGAGATAATTTTATTTATTTATTAACACCTTCAGCACAGCATGCATTCTATGCAATTATTCAGCAGTTCTGACACGGTTTTGGACTGTTTTTGTTCAATAGCTAGATTCAAAGCTATTTTTAGAATTGAAAAACTACTTGATTGATTTGGTTCAATTTTTCAGGTAAGATGCATTTATACAAGGCGAACATTCAGGTACAATTTGATTGCAAAAAAAGCAAGCACAAAAAATGTCATTGCGTGTGACGCAACAACTTCCTGATATCAAATTACTTTGAAAAGCCTATTGCCAGCCATGCGCAGCAACAGCATGGTAGACGGGATTCAGGTTGCTTGATTCAAAAATCGATAACTCGCCAAGTTCTTTGAGGATTGACCTGAAATTTTCTGGGATGATGCATAAATATCATAACACTAGTAAATTTTCATTGCAAACAAACTAGCTTTTCAAAAAGTTATGGTGCTTTCACAACAACTACTCAACAGGACCGTATTGGCCAAAGTTTTGTAGCCTACGCGCTTGAGTTGTGCTGATCGAAAAGTACACAGGAACATGCTTGATTTACCTGAACTGCATTTTTACAAAATGAACATTCATGTAAAATTTGGTAAAAAATCACTAAGCATGAGAAAAGTTATTGTGTTCTACAGAACAAATTGCTGAACACAAATATCTTAGACAAACGCATTGCTAGAGATGCGCAGCAACAGCAATCTGATGCACTGTGAACAGAGTCCGGTTCCTCAATTTAACAGTGAATAACTCTTTAACACTTTGGCATCCGGCCGCTTTTCGGGATTTTAAAAAAAACACCGAAATGCATGGCTTTGCGCGGGAATTCTCCCAATCAGTAAGTGCTACTGACCTAGTCGAAGCGTCAAAAGACGCGGTAAGTCTTCTAGTCTGCATTCGAAAAAAAATTTTTGCTTGGGGGGTGCGTGTTTTTTGAGAGTGACGTCATAAGTGGAGGACTTTTAGGCCACCTTGGCCCACTTTGCCTAGCCTCAGGCGCCAACCGTTAAGATGGTAATATTTCACTGAAATTTTTACTGGAAACTAGGCTACAATCCAAGTCTTTCAATACTTTGGATGACCTGCTGGGGTTTCAAAAGTTATGAATTAAACTAGCATTTGACTAATTAGCTAATTAGATAATTAATTATTTGTTTATTTTTTATCATAACTTTTGAACCAGAAACGGTAGAAAGTCGATCAAAGGCTCAAAAGACTCGGACTCGAGCCTAGTTTGTAATGAAAACTTCAGCGAAACATTTTGGCCTAGCAGCTGGGCTCTAGGCCAGGCAACATGAGCCAAAATGACCCAAAAACTACTTTAGTTATGACGTCACTCACAAAAAATCCACAAACCCCAACCAAAAAATTTTTTTCGAGTGCAATCTACTAGACTGGCGGGTCCGTTTGAGCCCTTGAACAGCTCTCTAGCGCAATCGGCAGAGGAGCTATGGCGTTGGTAAGGCAACCAAAAACTGCTGTTTTTTAGGCCAAAATCGAAGTAGGAATATATCGTACGCTGGCTCTCAAAGTGTTAAGATTTTTTGATAGATTCTACTCAATTTTTCAGAAAATATGCATAGGTATCGGCAAAACATTCATGTTATTTTTTATGGAAAAGAAACTAGTTTTGAAGAAGTTATGATGCTGCACACAAAAACTCCATAATCGTGCTGAATGGGATAAAGATTTGTATCCTACTCTCATTGGTAGCTCCGATTCGAAAGCACATTGCTTTGCAGATTTACATCAAAACTACTTCAAAATTTCAAGGGTGATGCACAAAAGCATGGAAAATATTCAAAAATATTTTATTTGCAAAAATGCGAGTACAAAAGAAGTAGTCTTAGTTAGGCAACAACTGTCAAGACCTAAGTGTTTTGCAAAAAAGTGCTGTCGCCTAGGTCTAGCAAAATGTTGCTGGATACCAAACTGCATAACTAAAAAGTTCTAGCTCATATTACTCAAATTTTCAAGGTTTGTGTGGGTAGGCATGGAGAACATTTGTCAAGTTTCATTACAAACAAATGAGTATGAAGTGTGTTAAAAAACAAATGTTAGCATCTGACTTTTTTGAAAAATCTTGTAGACAAGGCCTAGCAAGATGGTTGGAGACAAAACCTTATAACTCAAAAAGTTTTTGGTCAATTTGCATGAAATGTTGGGAATTACTGATCTAGGTATGAAGAATATATGAGGAAATTTTTGTTGCAAACAAATTGGTACGAAAAAAGTTATCACATTGTCATTTAAATGACGAGACGTCAATCCGCACCTAGGGCATTTGAACAAATAATATCCATAGTTCAGTTTCAGTTCAGTTTATTTCTGCATCCCGACCAAACACAGAATACTTCATCAGGATTACAGGGACAGTAGAGGTGGCCGGAGTCACTTTTTCAGACTCTGACTCTGACTCTGCTCCTGTTCCAAAATTTTTGAATCTGGGTCCAGCAAGTTTTCAAATTGAAAAGTGACTCCGGATCCATTTTTTCGCAAATTTTTGACTCCAGGTTCAGATCCAGGTCCAAAAGAAAAACGCAGAATACTGCCGGAGTCCACTCCGACATGCCAGATCCGGTGCCACCTCTGGTCTATAGACATCAATCCGCATCAAAGGTGTTAATGCCAGCAAGAACAATTAATAAGCCTTTTGGTAACAATGTAATGTTTCCATCAGATTCAGCTGATTGCATATTCATGCATATTCGGTACAACAAAAATGAGCTTAGAATATTCTCTATGAAATTAACTGGTTTTATCTGCCTATAGCAATGGCAAGAGATTGCTTACTACTTATTAAAACTATTCTTTGCATAAAATCTAACACACTATTTTCACAACAAATTTGTATCAGATGTCCACAAAATCAAAACAACCTTTGATGATGGACATGGCACAAGTGGCAAAACAAAAACTAAAGCAACTTCAAAAGTGACTGATTTGACAGACAAGAAAGATCTTTCTGCTGTGAGTTCAAGAACAGAGGTATGTTTTTGTTACTCCATACTTTATTATGACCCTTGCTTAAACTACAAGTGTTTTATGTGAGCACATACGCAAAAATAACTCAACACATCTTGTAAAGTGGCACTTCAGCAATTAACGAAATGACAACTTTGATATTTAACCCACATGGCAGTGAGTTTCAATAATGTTTTGTGTGTTGCTTGTTCAATCTCATTGGCATCTATATTGTGCTATGCACTGATATTCAGATACACCTTCAGGTTTACACGTGCATACTTCTGTATGATAAAAATTGGGCTTTGCAAATCAACAGCCATCAGTGCTACAAATCAAAACATGAGTATGGGCCTCAACAAAATGAACTGAAACTCTATTAAGCTAGGCTACTTAAATCCTCTACTAAATAGGAAGACTAGGCTAAATTCATTTTCACATATGGTTCAGGAAGTTGGTTGCAGCAAACACTAAAGCTGTTTTCTGCTTATGTGAAAGCTGTCAATGATGATCTAGGACAGGGCGTCAAAACCTTTTTCTGGCCATGTACGCCTTCAGCATTTCGACAGATGAGCATGCACCCTGAAATCTGTTGACAAAAAGGCTGAGTAAAATGACAAAAATCCATTGAATTTTTAATAGAACTTTTGCATTTTTAGAACAATAAAGGTGGACTCTACTTTTATGTCTTAAAGGCAATATATTTAAAAATACGCACATTATTTTAAAAAAATAATATTCACTGATATATGCATAAATATTTGGAAATAAAAAATATGTAAATATCTTTTTTCTTTCTAATGCTCACCTTAAATGTACCCCTAGGGTACATGTACCACAGGTTGGGAACCCTTGCTCCAAAACATGCATTTAAGTGTCATGCAGACTATGCAGTAATCATCACCGACAACGTCAGATAATTAGTTAGATTGTTAAATACAGTATAGAACTGTTTTTTTTTGCTGAGACATTTCAGTCATTTGTCCCGTAATTGTATTAAATATCGGCATAACAGTAATCACTAACCTTCCTTTTCAAAAATTATGACCAGGGTTGATGAAGCATAAGGAGTGAATTTTTTGGGTGGAGTTGGATTCTGATTCTTAACACCTTCGCATCTGGCCTGTTTTGAGGCTAAAACCAGCAGTTTCCATGTGATTTTGCAAGGGTGTATCTCCACTGCCGATTGCGCAAGAGAGCTGTTCAAACCCTCAAAAGACCCAGAAAGTCTTTGAGCATGCAATGAAAAAAATTTTTGGTTTTGGGTTTTTTTTGTGAGTGACGTCATAAGTGGTGTTCTTTTGGCCTTCTTGGCCCACTTCATCTGGCCCTAGACCCAAACCGCTAGATGGTACTATTTCACCAAGTTTTTATTGGAAACTAGGCTAAAATCCGAGTCATTTGATACTTTGGATGACTTCTTGGGGTCTCGAGTTCAAAAGTTATGATCCCAAATAAACAAACAAAGTAATTAATTCACTATGTATAGTCGTGGCCAAAAGTTTAAGACCAAAGTCGATTTTTGTGTGCGCAGCTACGTGTTCCGCAGGATTGCATCAGAAATCATTTGTGATTGCATCATCCTTTCTGGTGAGCGAGAGTGTGACACAAGAGACTGTTTCAAATCATAAACAGTCAACCATTCAGCAGTGAGGTTGTTTTTTCATCATTATTTTCTTGCCTCAGAATGGGTAAGAAACGATCTCTCTCTGAGGCACAGCGAGCTCAGATCATGAATCTACGCCAGGAAGGATACACTGAACGTGCAATAAGTGAACGCCTTGCAGTCAGTAAAACAGCAGTGCATCAGGCAGTGGTCAAGCTCAAGAATTGTGGATCTTATTCAGATTGTAAGAGGAGCGGTCGTCCATGGAAAACCACCCGACGAGACGATATTTTGATAAAAAGATGTGTCATGAAGTCTCCTCCGTGTTCAGCTAAAAAGATTCGAGCAGAACTTGGGGAAACTGGTTCGAGAATCAGCAGAAGAACCATCAGTCACCATTTAACCGACGAATTCGGCCTCAAATCATGGAAACCGGCTAGAAAACCGAGACTGACCCCTGCAGTAAAGTTGAAGCGCTTGCAGTTTGCGAAAAAATACAAAGACTGGACAAGCCAGCAATGGTCCAGAGTTTTGTTTTCCAACGAAACAACAATTCAGCAGTTTGCCTTGAGGAAGAGAACTGTCAGGAGACCACCAGGAACTCGGTACAATGAAAGATTTACACAGCAAACCATGAAACACCCTCCAAGTGTGATGATTTGGAGAGCGATTTCAAGCCAAGGAACGGCCGGCCTATTCTTCCGCGATCCCAGAACCACCATGAATGGCAAAAAATATCTGGAATTGATGAAAGAGAAGTTGGAGTTACACATGGCAGTGCATAATTGCAAAATATTTATGCACGACAGAGCGCCATGCCATCGGGCAAAAATCGTCAGACTTTCTCAAGACAAAAAATATCAAGTTATGGAATGGCCGGGAAATAGCCCAGACCTTAATCCAATTGAGAATTTCTGGACAGAACTGAAGAATAGAGTTGCTGAGAAGCATCCAACCAATCTTCCATCGCTTATTAAGACCATCAAGTCTGGGTTCTCGACATGCCCACAGAGCTGTGACAAAACCTCATCGAGAGCATGCTGAGACAGATCAGGGCGGTGTTAGAGGCCAAGGGAGGACGTACAAAGTACTGAATGTTGATATTTTTTTATGTAAAATGAATAATAACATATAAATATGAAGCCTATCTAAGAAAATTATAGATCGGAAACATCAAGGGCTCAAATGACTTTGATTCTTGTCAAGTTTCCAATGAAAACGATAGTGCAATACTTCCATAGCAGTTGGGCCCTAGGCCAGGCAACATGAGCCAACATGGCCAAAAACCTACCGCACTTATAATGTCACTCACAAAAAACCCGAAACCTAAAACCAAAACATTTGTTTCATTGCAGACTTGCTGTGTCTTTTGAGGGTTTGAACAGCTCTCTAGCACAATTGGCCATGGAGCTGATAAGTCAACTGAAATATCCCTGTTTTTTTCCCCGATATCCAAGTACGATATGTCCGTATGCTGGCAGCAAATGTGTTAACAACAGTCAAAGTCGGGGTCAGATTTTTTTTTTCTGACTCTAAAAGTCTAATTGGATCGTTTTTTACATCACACTCTCAAGTTGGGAATTCTTGTTGAAATGGTACAATTGCTTTTGAAGCTTTTGTTGAAGCAGACATGTCTTGCCGTGCACCACGATTTCCATTGATTACTAATCACTACAAAATTGTTAACAGCCAAACTTTATTTCATTCATGTTAAGGAGTCAGAGACAGAAATTTTGAAAAGGTCAGAGTTGGGAGTCGGAAATTTTAGGAAGATTGGAGTCAGAGATTTTAGAAAGGTCAGAGTCGAATATTTTACCTCTGACTCTACAACCTTGATTATGACTGAATTCACTCAATTTTTTCTGTTATTTCAAAAAAGATTTGGACATGACTGAAAAAAAACAGGTAGGGAAGCATTTATCAGATTTAAAAAATAGCCAAAATATAGCTGTATTGCAGTCTATTGGCTTAGACCAGTTATTCCCAAAGTGGCAGGCATGCAGGCATGGGCAGTTGGGGGTGATAGGAGACCCAGCTAATAATTAAATTTCTGTTGTCTTACTAAATTTGAGTGACCAAATGTCATAAAAAACAGTATGATCAACAAACATGTATGCATGCAATTTGTAAACAAAAACTTAGCGTTTTGGAAACTAAACTGGGGTGAAATGCTAGGAGATAAATTGATGAACTACAGTTTCCATTACCAAAGGTAAGCTGCACAGTAAAACTGTCCTCCTCTATAATGAAATTATTATGATTGGAATTTTCGTCAGCTGTACTTCTTGGCATAGGTAAACTGCTACTTAATACAATGCCCGTATTGTTACAGCGACTATCACCGGTCAGGTGTGAGAATGCATGCTTGCACTTAGATCAGCTTGTAACCAAAAGCATGAGCTAATTTTGGATGGAGTGGTTTAATGATCAAAATTAAATAATAACCTTGTACGGGTTCAATTTGAAAGCAGAAAGGCAATTTTCATGTTTTACAGATAGTATTAGGTGCCAACAAGAATAAGTTAGCTAAAGGGAATCAAAACGATTCTGGAAAACAGAAGTGTGTTTCAGAACGCACTTTATCTTGAGCAGCGCCAAGAAAATCCAGCGAGAGAGAGAGATGGCAAAGCCAGTGGATGACTGCACGTGTCATGGTTAAGGTCAAATAGTTTCAAAATCTGCAGATTAAATACAATCCTGCACTGCTCCGAACTCAATATTTACTAATAATGTGGCAGAGTATTAATGGATTGATCAAAGGATACTAAAGGGTTTTGAAGTGTTCTGCTAAGTTTAGTAAAAATGTGGTGCACTCAGCAATGATGAAGACGGTTTGTACACCTGTTGCTGCACACAGAAGGTTGCTGTCAAAGGGTGTCACAGGTACAGCATCTTGGCTGTCACAGTCCACAGACATCTTCACAAAGTTCAGTGAAGTTAATTTGCAATTGCAGGGGAATGATGTTCACCTCATAGCCAAATCAGCAATCTTCACCTGCTTGACCAAGTTTAATGCTGTTCGAATGAAATCGAGCCCATCATGAACTCAAACAGTTTCCAAACCATGAACTCTAACAGTTTCTAACTGCTAAATGAGGTATTTACTAAATTAAGTTTTATAGTGAAATGCATCTTTGCGGTCATTCTTGTTTTAATCATTTTCAAACATACCAATTATACAATACGAAAAAATTGTGTTGATTTGTGCGCTAGGCATGGTAGGGGGGCGATAGAAATTTGTCAGAAAAGGGGACGCGAGCCAGAAAAGATTGGGAAACACTGGCTTAGACCAAAAAACAAACATATTCAGTGTAAGTGGTACTGATTTAAAGAAGCTTGTATGCTGCCAGATGTACCCAAAAACTTTTTGTGGTATTACACATGTGAGGACAAAGTCTCAAACTGAAATGGTTTTGTTTTACAGTAAGCCTATGCCTTACCTGCTTTTTACATTTGCTGTGATAGATATAGGCTAGGATTAACTAAGGGTTATGCTTACCATACCTAATCCTAGTCCAAATCTCAGATTTGTACCCTCAGAACTTGTCAATGCATTTATCCCAGCAAAATCCTATGTGCTGTATTTCAAAAACAGCGTTATTGGTATGACTTTACTGCTGGCATCTTCACCTAGTGAACATTGTCACACTTGTTTTCTTATCAAAAAATGTCAATGCAACATTCAACGTTCTTAAGGTCAGCCGGTCATTAAAAATCCCATCTTTTGCAGAAATGGTGCAAGTATAATCATTTGTCTTTCATCATTTATATTGTAACATGCTGTGTGAACTGAGCTCAAATGATTTATTAGCATGCTAGTGTATCCTGACATAACTCTACCTGTATTTGCTAATGGAAGCCAATATGTTGTTATTTTACATGCAGTCTTCAAAAGTGCAATAAAATAAATACTGGTTTTGCATCAGTTATTAGTAATTAAAAATAAAAATTATTAAATCAACCAAAACGTGTTTGTTGGTCAAGTGCTAATGTGAACAATATAAATAATAAGGATCATACTTTTCAATATATTCTTGCAAAAACTTAGCCGAATGTAATGATTTCTACAGAGCCATGCCAGAGATCATTTTAAAATCATTAACGTGCAGGGTAATTTGCAGGTTGGTTAACTCTTTGGCGTCCAGCTGCTTTCGGGGATTTTCGGAAAACAAACCGCCTAAACGCACGTGGCTTTGCACGGGAATTACTCCGGTCCGGTATGCTCTACAGACCCGGTAAAAGTCTCAAAAGATGCGGCAAGTCTTCTAGTCTGCACTCAAACAAAAAATTTTTGCTTGGGGATGCAGGTTTTTTGTGGGTGGCATCAAAGTAGAGGACTTTTAGGACACCTTGGCCCACTTTGCCTGGCCCTGGGCGCCAATCATTAAGTGGTAGTATTTCACTGAAGTTTTTACTGGAAACTAGGCTACAATCTGAGTCTTTTGATACTTTGGATGACCTGCTGGGGTTTCAGGTTCAAAAGTTGTGATGTAAGTTAGAAAAAATATTTGACTAATTAACTAATTAGATAATTAATTAATTTGTTTGTTTGTTTTAGATCATAACTTTTGAACCAGAAACGGTAGAAAGTCGATCAAATGCTCAAAAGACTCGGACTCGAGCCTAGTTTCTAATGAAAACTTCAGTGAAACATTTTGGCCTAGTGGTTGGGCCCTAGGCCAGGTAACATGAGCCAAAATTACCCCAAAACTACTTCACTTATGACGTCAGTCACAAAAAATCTGCACCCACCAAACAAAAAAAATTTTTTTGAGTGCAATCTAGAAGACTGGCCGATCTGTTTGAGCCCTTGAACAGCTCTCTAGCGCAATCGGCAGAGGAGCTAGGGGCGTTGGTAAGGCAACCGAAAACTGCTATTTTTTAGGCCGAAATTGAAGTACGAATATATCGTATGCCGATTCTCGAAGTGTTAATAATGAACTGGTGGCACTTACACAAATATGACAAATTAAAAACACAACACACTTCTTCACATTCGCCCTGCAAATAACATCTTATGACTTTATAAATCTCTTACATAGCTCAAGTTTTGTGTTTTAGTGAATTTAGAACAAAATAGCAGCTGCCAAATAAGATAGAAATAATCCTCATTCTAACTACATTTTGATACTAAGTTAGAAACTGAATCCTTATTTTCTGCAACCCTTCCTTGTATGTCGCCTGTATGAAATTTTGAGATGAATCCTCTAAAAGAAGTCTTTGCTTTGAATATAAAAAATCTGGGCACTTTTGGGTTTCAACTATGTTTGGTGTGTCATCATGGTTATGTGAGCTCAAGCGATTATAATCAAAGCTGTATTGATGACATGATCTTCCCAAGACACTTAGCAACAATGAATTGTGAATTCCACCATCTTGGCACAATCTTTGCTCTTAACGTCATTTTTTCCTTTGTAAGTATGATGGAGCATTAACAGATTTTCTTACAGAATTTACAATGTTGGCGATTTTTACCAATTGATTTTCAATGTAAGATTTGAAAAACTCTGGATCCTGCAGGCTATCTTTAATGCAATGTTGTTTTGTTTGAGCAAAGCAGCTTACTTCTGGTAAATAACCAAGGAGAGTATTTAACTCTTGAATGATGGACTCGGTACAATTGTATCCTTTTGTCTTCAAACAGCAATTACATTTTTTAGAAATTGTATAGGGAACTGAGGCTCCTTGAAATCTTCAAATTTTTTATTTAGATTGTCCAGGCCAAATTTCAAAAAAATTTTCTCTGTGTTCAGTTATGGGTGGTAAAATCAAACTCTTCCCCCTAAGAAACGGTACAGGTGCAAGTGCACCTTCATGCATATATAATGCGGGATTATGGATAAAACAACCTGACATTTTTGAATGATTGTCTTGTCTTGAAAAAAATAATATAATTAGAAAGCACTGCAGCAGTGAATATCAAAATATTTCCAGATAGTTTCCATTTATTTACAAGTGGTGCATGTTGTCTTTGGTGCTGAATGTTTGCAACAAACAGGATTCATGCAAAGCACACTTCTGTGTGCACCAACAGCAATGAAAAAGCAACAAAATACATCAAACTCAACTTTAGCAAATGGCTAAACATTTTTGAGGTGGCTGTTGGGACACATCTGGATATTTATGATACTTGTGTGCAAGAACAGGCTGTTAAAAACATCAATGAGACACATTAGGATACTTATGATACTTGTGTGCAAGAAGGCTGTTGAAAACAGACTTTTCTGTACTTCCTGTTTGTTTTTCACAAAATGATGTCACTCATATCTGGATACCTCTATTCCTGCAAACAGACTGTTGATTTCTGTGGGTTTCAATTGCTTGTAATGCTCAATTGGAGTAATGCAGTTGCTTGTAATGCTCAATTGGAGTAATGTAGTCACAGGAAGACCCAAATGAACACAAATATGTTGTAAATACAACATTTTGACCTAAATGAAACAATTCCCCAGAAAAGAATGTCCCCTCAAAATTACTTGCTGGCTACACCCCTGCAGAATACGAGCAAAAGCCATAATTTTACAAAACCTAACCTAAATTGAATGCACATACTAATTGCTACCCAGAAAATAGCTCAGCTGTATCTGAAGTTCAGATTTTTTTTAGAGAATGCATAAAGGTACAATTGTACCTATACAACAGTCTGTTAGCATTGTAAAATTATACCATCACTTAAAGGTTAAACCTGTTCCATACTGTACTTTGTTGTCCTCAATAACTTTTAACTCAGGAAGAGAAACCTGATATGCTTTAACCATGGATGAAGAGTTATCTGACACTATTTTCATTACTTTTGATGTTAATTTTAACTTTTCTGTAACATTGCCATAAGACTTTAAAATGTCACCAGATGTAGAAAAAGTAGTCTGCTACCAAGACAAAGGTGTGAAGCTTCCATTCTGAATCAGTGAAGTTAACAGTGATGTCCAAGAAACTCGCAATTTTCAGTTAGTCCAGAGACCTGTTAGGCAAACAGGTGGAAAACGTTTTTCCATTTCTTGAATAACTGTTGGTATGAGGGTATTTCTATTTGTAGAACACCTTACAATGACTAAATTTTTATCAGAAGTCAGTATAATGTTTATAAATGTTTGACTGTCAACAAGGCTTAGTGGCAACTGGTCATAAAATTTCTTTTTGCAGTTGTTGCAGAAAGTGTCAATGCTGGTTAAATGTTTAAAAAATTGGAACAGTGTTGTTTGAAGTGATTCAAGAGTGGTTTCAAGAGATTCTTTTTGATCAGACATTTTCAAAATTTTATAATTTCTGCAACATATTGTAATTCCCTAAGTTCAGTATTTGTTTTTGGATGAATGTTTAAATAAATAAAAGAAAAAGCCTCCGAGAACACAAAGTATCACAGCCTTGTCTTAATCAATTGACAACTAACAAAAACTGTTGAGTTGATAGTGTCTTCAACATTTAATTTTTGAAAAGGAAATTAGGTACTCTACATAATGGAGGTAAGCATAATGGATTTGACAAAGCAGTATTTCCCTGCTAAATGATCAGTTGCATTTGCAGACCAAACAGAAAGGAGACACAACTTCCACCACCACAAAGGTGCAATCAAATTACACATTCAGTGCAACTCTATCAGGAACACCAAAAGAAATTGAAAAAGAGAAGAAAAAATTAAAGAAACAGATGGAAAAACGTAAGAAGGAAATCCAAAAGGAGCAAAACAAGATGCTCAAGGACAAAAAAAATAAAGGAACACGTACATTGATTTGACAACTTTTACTTTTTGGATCTTTTTCTGTATCAGAGAGCTTTCATTTTGAGTGAAATTTGATAGATATGTGAATTCAAACAAGATACTGTTTTTGTGTTATTGTGTCTTATAAAACAATGTTGCCTTCTATGCAGAAAAATATAACTGATTTTTATCTAACCATATGCATTTTGAATCTTATATTTGTCATTTATTTTAGCTATTTGTCATCTTTTCAAGTCATTATATGTCATACTTCTGTATTCTGTGCTTTTTGTATCTGTTTTTTACAGCATACAATTTGAATGCATTATTTCTAGTGTGATTGACATATGGAATTAGATAGCAATTTATAAAAATTATTCACAAATGCAAAATAAAGTACAGAAAATACATCATTCTCACAAAATTACCCTTCATATGATGTATTTATCCATAAGAACACTGCACAGTGCAAAGCTGGAATGCCATTGTGCCCAAGGCTCCTGTATTGTCAACATTTCTATTTTTGCTGGGTAGTAGTATTATTTAATGCAGAAGTAACATCAACTGCAAAATCATGTGTTCATCCTGTGTACAACATGCTGCATAAAACACATCTTAACCTTTTGTTCTTTGTCGAACCTTCAGACCCTGGTTTACTTTAGGGATTAGCTGATAGTCAGCAGCTACACTTAACTTTAATGCTTTGTGAAGGTAACCAAAACTTGCTTATAGAAATCCAATGCACCACATAACAAGGCACATTGCAGAGAGTAATTACTGGTACATGAATAGTCATATGTAAGTTTGACATCAACTTTTAGCTGTACTTTCATATAATCACTCCTGAAAACATTGAATTAGGTACTTTGTTGATTAAATTTGATTGAAGAATATTGATTTGAGAGCACTTTTTGTGAAAACAACACAGGTACAAAAGCACTACTTGGGGGAAAAAAGTTTTTTTGAAGAGAATTGCTTCTTTTCCTTAGCTATGTTAACTCTTACATAGTTGAAGTGTTTTAACGTGAGCAGGCACAGCCAAAGTATATATCTTTGAGTGACAAAAGTTTCCTCACTCTGGATACCATCAACATGGTCATGTACCCCCCTGGACAAAGTCGGTCTTAGGGTTATTGTGTGAGCTGTGATCATTTTCAATACCCTCCAAAACCAATATTTGCTGTTTGTATCAGACCTACAGTTCATATAGAAATGAAGTTATGGGCCTCAAAAAAACTTTGAAAATGAACATGGTGATCCATGAGAATTACGGTTGCCAGATGTGTTTTGGAAAATACTGGCCTTTTCATCAACAGTGACAAAATCTTGTCACCGAAAAAATGATAGAAATACAGCATAGACCAAGTCGTTGTCGTTATTAGTGAACACTGTGCATTCAAATACAGCCTATCCAATCCATATCTTTGCCATTGCTCAAAGTAACAATGATTGAGGTAAAAGCTTTACATCTGAGAGATTAATCTTTGCACATTAATCACATTCACAATGAAAACTACTTGTACATCAATAAATTTACTCTTTGGCATCCGGCTGGTTTTGAGGATTTTTGGAAAACAAACTGCCTAAACGCACGTGGCTTTGTGTGGGAATTTCTCCGGTCCGGTATGCTCTACAGACCCAGTAAAAGTCTTAAAACACACGGAAAGTCTTCTAGTCTGCACTCGAAAAAAAATTTTTGCTTGGGGGTGCAGGTTTTTTGTGAGTCGTTCTTGAACACCTCTCTAGTGCAATCGGCAGAGGAGCTAGGGCGTTGGTAAGGCAACCAAAAACTGCTGTTTTTTAGGCCGAAATCCAAGTACGAATATCATGTAGGCCGGCTCTCAACGTGTTAACATAAAAATCTTGAAGTGGCTTAGATTTTTAGTGTTCATTGCAGGACATAGAATCTAAAAAGTTAGAAAAAACAGCTTCTTTTACAAATGCAGGAAATAGTTTGATTCTAGGTTGTATCAAAATTGTTATAAGATTCTATGAAAACAACCAGCCTCTACGTGCAATTTCTCTTGATAAATGTTGTGAAGTTCAACATGTTTTTGAACACTGCGAAATGCAATCCACCATGTGCAGGAATTGTTTTTCTTTTGGCCAAAATGCTGCACTGCAATTCAGTCACGTCGCTGTTCCTGTATAATCTTAATGCAGCAGGTCGCACATCACAATTTGTGGGTGCACTTGCAGTCCAAGTGTGTTCAGATTCAAAACATTCTTATAAAATGTGAAAGATAAGAACTTCACAATGTGCCCGAACAACCCAGCATAGATGTACGGACATGTAAAATTACAAAACGTGGCCAAAGCATTTTTACAAAATGTTGAAGTCAAGAATGTTGGTTTGTGCAACACATAAATCATGAAAATGTGCCCACAACTTTTTTATCAATCTTGCAAGCGGAAAACTTGCAAAATGGGTCTGAACTTCACAGCAAACAGCTTCGAATTTGGACACATAAATCGTGAAAATTTGTCCAGAAATTTCTCTGTAAATCTTGGAGGCGGAGAACTTCCAAAATGCGTCTAAATTTCAGACCAAACAGGTTCATTTTTGGATGCACAAATCGTGGAATTGCGCCAAGAACTTTCTGTACAACTCGCAGGCAAAGAACTTCCAAAATGCGTCTGAATTTCAGGGCAAACAGCTTTGTTTTTAGACGCACAAATCGTGGAATCGCGCCAACATCTTTTTCTGTAAAACTCGCAGAGAACTTCCAAAATGCATCTGAACTTCACGGAAAACAGCTTCAATTTTGGACGCACAATTCGTGGAATTGCGCCACAACCTTTTCTTTAATCTTGCAAGCAGAGAACTTCCAGAATGCGTCTGAATTTCAAGGCAACAGCTTCGTTTTTGGACGCATAAATCGGGAAAATGCGCCCAGAACTTTTTTTATAAAGCTTGAAAGGCGAAACTTCCAAAATTTGTCTGAACTTCACAACAAAACGCTTCATTTCTGGATGCACAAAACGAGAAATTGTGCCCAGAACTTTTTCTGTAAAACTTGCAAGCGGAGAACTTGCAAAATGCGTCTGAATTTCACTTCAAACAGCTTAGTTTTTGGACGCACAAATCAAGAAATTGCACCCAGAACCTTTTCTGTAAAGTTTGCAGGCAGAGAATGTCCAAAATGGCAAACAGCTTCGTTTTTGGACGCACAAATCGAGAAATTGCGCCCAGAACCTTTTCTGTAAAGCTTGTAGGCAGAGAAGGTCCAAAATGCGTCTGAATTTCATGGCAAACAGCTTCGTTTTTGGACACAGAAATCGTGAAAATGCGCCCAGAACATTTTATATAAAGCATGCAAGGTGAAAACGTCAAAAATGCATCTGAACTTCACAGCAGACAGCTTAGTTTTTGGACGCAAAAATCGTGAAAATGCGCCCAAAACCTTTTCTGTAACCTTGCAAGGCGAAAACTTCCAAGATGCATCTGAATTTCACAGCAAACCGCTTCGTTTTTGGACACATATATCCTGACATTCCGCCCGGAACTTTTTTCTGTAAACCTTGCAGGTTGAGAACGTCCGAAATGCGTCTCAACTGCACAGCAAACAGCTTCGTTTTTGGACGCACAAATCGAGAAAATGCGCCCAAACCTTTTAATCAATCTGGCAAGGCGAAAACTCCCAAAATGCGTCTGAACTCAACAGCAAACCGCTTCGTTTTTGGACACATAAATCGTGAAATGGCGCCCACAACTTTTTACTGCAAACCTTGCAAGCAGAGAACGTCCAGAATGCCTCTGAACCCAATGGCGACAAATAAATTTTGGATAAAAACATCGAGAAAATGCACCCAAAACTTTTTTCATAAACCTTGCAAGGCAGAGGACTTCCAAAATGCGTCTGAAATCCACAGCAAACCGTTTCGTTTTTGGACGCACAACTCGTGAAAATGCGTCCAGAACTTTTTCTGTAAAACTTACAGGCAGAGAACTTCCAAAATGCGTCTGAACTTCACGGCAAATACCTTCGTTTTTGGACGCAAAAATCGGGAAAATGCACCCAGAACTTTTTTTAACTTGCAAAGTGAAAACCTCCAAAATGCGCCTGGACTTCACAGCAAACAGCGTCGTTTTTGCACGCAAAAATCGTGAAAATGCGCCCAGAACATTTTTGCAAACTTTGGAGGCAGATAACTCAAAAAATGTACCAGAACTTCATGGCAAACAGCTTGGTTGTGAGACGCAATGATCGGGAAAATGCGCCCAGAACTTCTTTACAAACCTTGCAACCGGAGAATTCCCAAAATACGTCTGAACTTTCTATATGCTGTGACCTGAAAAGGGCTTCAATTGTGAAAATATGTCCCGTACATCTTAGAAAAATATTTAAATTGAGTTAAGTGAAATTTTCTCCAGTGAAGGAAATTGCGTCCAAAAAATGCAAGTGCCGATTTTCAAAATTTTTGTTGGCTGGCGTCCAAAAAAGGTGCCGAAAGTGATAGTTTTTTTGGCTTAGACGGAACACTGGTTGGGGGTGTGGATTTTTTGTGAGTGACGTCATAACTAAAGTAGTTTTTGGGTCATTTTGGCTCATGTTGCCTGGCCTAGGGCCCAACCGCTAAGCCAAAGTGTTTCGCTTAAGTTTTCATTGGAAACCAGGCTCGAGTCCAAGTCGTTAGCCTGTGATCGACTTTCTACCGTTTCTGGTTCAAAAGTTATGATCTAAAATAAACAAATTAATTTATTATCTAATTAGTTAATTAGTCAAATGTTTTTACTACATTAGATCATTTTAGATCATAACTTTTTAACCTGAAACCCCAGCAGGTCATCCAAAGTGCCAAATGACTCGGATTGTAGCCTAGTTTCCAATAAAAACTTCAGTGAAATACTACCACCTAACAGTTGGCGCCCAGGGCCAGGTAAAGTGGGCCAAGGTGGCCTAAAAGTCCTTCACTTACGACGTCACTTACAAAAAATCCGCAACCCCCAACCAAAAAATTTTTATTCGAGTGCAGACTTGAAGACTTGCCGCGTCATTTGACGCTTCAACCAGGTCCGTAACCTGTACAGGAGCAGATATATTTCCACACAAAGCCACATGCGTTTAAGCGTTTTTTTTTGCAAAAATCCTCAAAAGCAGCTGGACGCCAAAGTGTTAAATGGCTCCTGCGGGTCTTAAAGGAAGGTCGGGCAGAAATGCTAATGTCAGCTAAAAATAACATAATCATCTTATCAATACATAAGCATTAAAAATAAAACAGACATCCTGAACTGAAATGTTTTTTTTATTGCCAACTACATATATTCACGAGTCTTTAGAGGGTTTGACCACCTCTCTAGCTCAATCTGACCGCAAGTTATTGTCTGGGATGAAATGCCCCCCAGAGTGGTTTTTGTGGGAGTAAAATTTTGGTCATTGGTTTATGAGCCATAATTTTCACTCCTGATATGTTAGAAAGTCAATCAAGGGCTCTATAGATGCGGATTTTCACCTAGTTTTCAACTAAACTTTGAGTCGAAAAAATGGCCCATTGGGACGACATCCAGGGCCAGGTAAAGATGGCCATAATAACGCAAAAACAACCCTACTTGTGACGTCATTTCCAGAAATCCCCCACCGAAAACGAAAAACATTTTTTTTTTCGATTTTGACTGCAAGACTTGCTGAATCCGCAGAGGGTTTGAACAGCTCTCTAGCTCTAGCGGCTGGCAAGTTATGGGCAAAAGAGTGCTGACCACTATAGTGGCTTGCGCGGGACGTAAAGGGTTAAGTATAAAACTACAGCTACAAGTGTCAATTCAAAATTTTCTATAAAACCAACCCTGAAGAAATACTCATCCTTATTAATGGATTAGACTCAACAAATTCAGGTTGATTTGATGATATCCCAGTGCAAGCTTTGAAAAATTTGTCAAAATGTTTTCTAGCACCATAGCTCTCAAGTGTTATAAAAGAATGCATGCGTGATGGTGTCTTTCCAGATAGGGCTACAATTGCCAAAGTAACATCAAGTTTGAAGTTGGGATTAGTGAAATTCCCCACTTAGTACAGGACATTATATATTAGTACTGACATACCTACAGGGGTCAAAAATATTGAGAAAACTTGCACATAACACTGAAGAGTTAATTTACCATTTAAACAATTTGTTGAGTTAACAACATGTTTTTTACAATAACCATTCCACATCCTTGGCCATTACAAATTTGTATGTCTTTCACAAAAGCCTTTTCAATTCAGTGAATCAATGCACATATTGCTGAAAATACATGGGCACTACAGCGCAAGAGGAAATGCATGCAATCATATCTTTCCAACAGAAAACAATATGTTCAAAGGGGAAACAGTAAATCATCTAAAGGAAAGGTTTCTAAGGTCCCTACAGGTTTTATTTTAGGCCCATTGTTCTCTTTACTATTCATAATTGTCTTACCCAATGTAAATCTTATGAAAATTGTACTGTTTGCTGATGATACAGTTTTAAGTTCAGAGCTGGATTTTTGTTTTTGCGGGAACATTTCAATCATTCCTCCAAATTAGCTTGAAAGCTACTGTCATTTTTCATTTGAGCATTTTGACTGAATTGCCTAATTTCTTTGGTAATTAAAAAAAGGTCAATGACTGACAAGTGACTGAAAAAACCTAGGGTTAAAAGTGTCATTAGTTTGGAAATTTCTCAAAACCTGGTTAACCATGAATTGGCAAAAGTAATTGATTGGCTAATGGTAAACAATCTCTCACTAAATATTTCTAAAAACAAAATAAATAGATTCCTATTTGAAAAATGTAAACATTAATTATATTTAGAGAGCTTTGAGCTCTATTATCTTAGTGTAATTGTAGACCAAAAACTGAAATGGAAAGAGATTGTAAACAGTTGTGCTATACTATATCTAAAGATGTTGGCGTAATGCATTAAGCATTATGTTAGTATCGAAGCACTACGCATGTTTTATCATAGCTTAATTCACATAAGTACAACATGGAATTAATGCCTGGTAAAAGCAGCTTCATGTCATCTACAGCCAACATCAGTTGTTTTAAATCGATGAGATGATAGAAAAAAATAGCAACTCACAAAGTTACTAGCATTCAGAAAACGCTTTTGAAGTTATTCTTGTACAGATATTAATATTCTTGAAGTCAGAAAATACATGCATAAATACAATAAGTCTTTGCTACCAGCTATATTCAACAAATATATTTATACTCATTACAGATGTTCATCCTTGCAATACTAGAAAAACTGAAACAAAGCCATTTGTATTGCACGGTGCAATAGAAATCCGGTCAGAAATTTCTTTGGAGATAAAAAATAAACCGTCATTATATACTTTTTACAACAGAAAATGTACTTGAATATGTGGCTTGGGTACTAGAAATGCCATTCGTTATTGGTCTTTCCTTTTTTGTTGGTGTACATTAATGAACTGCTTTGATTATTAACACTGTTACTAAGAAAATAGTATATTGCTATTTTATCTCATTCAGTTCATTTTTGGTTGTGTTCACTAAAATTGGTTGCATTAAACTCACATATAAATAGTGGAACATCTTTAGTCTCCAATCACATTGCAAATCATTTATCTACCAAGCAGTCAACAAATTTACATTCCCATGCATGAATCATCACAGAGACTGTAAATGCATTTCCCTAACACATGATGGGATGCATTGTTTTCAGCTTGCTTAAATTTTGTGGCAGTATTACTAGCTTCACCCTCAGGACAGTCCAAACGACCCATGGTCCTATGAAGGCTTCCCACTGCCCAATGCATTTGATCAATCAGTCTACTTCGAACTCACTACAGCAATAGGCAATGGTGATAAACGTTATAGCAAGTGTTGGCACCACCCATACATGTGTGCTTTACTGGTGTCTATGCTCATGCTTAATCAAAGAAATGACAGGTGCCTTCATGTGGCCCTCCTGAACAACATTTGCTACAAATGCCAACTAAACCTGTCACTACGAGAGCAACCACTGCTACCCGCGCTGGATGTGTTCGGCATGGGGTGGGTCACAAAACACCCTTCTCAGGGCGCAGCAGCAGAAATGCAGACAAAGACCCACAACCCAACACACTCCGACTGAACACCGGCGGGCTTACTGAAAACAACACCTCCATCATTGAGCAGCTAGCCTATAAGAACAAGGCTTTCATCATCGTCCTACAGGAGACTCATTGCACAACTGCAGACAAGCTAGTGATTCCCAACTTTTGACTAGCTAGATCAGTCCTGAGAAAGAACCACAGCCTTGCCATGTTTGTCACCGAGCGGTTGGAATGGTTACTGGTCGATCAGTCTCCAGAACAATCAGAGAACTGAGTGGTTGTGCATAGATGTCACATGATACAAGATAATTAACGTCTACAAACCTCCACACTAACGATTCACACCAACGGCCATACCGACGTTCCCACACCCCAGTCTGTATGTTGGTAACTTCAACTGCCAACATGTCAACTGGGGTTACAACAAAAGATTCTTGACGGTTAGAGCCTGGAACCCTGGGCAACATCCAACAGCCCAACCAAAGGAAACAGCCAGCTTCTCTCACTGATGGAACATTGGTGCCAATCCAGATCTGGCCTTCGCGAGTTTTGCCCAGGACAGCAGACTGTTCTTGGAAATTTTCATGGTCACAAAAGCCCTCACCACACCACTGAAGTTCAACGTTCCTGCCCACAGCAATCCAGTGAAGCATTGGAACTTTCGCAAGGCTGATTGGAAGTGCTTTTACCTTCTCACAGATGAATCTGTTGAGAAATTGTCACCTCCAGACACATCAAACAATGAGAGGGCATACCAGGATTTTTGTGAGAGCCTACTATCTGCGGCTAAACAATGTATCCCATGTGGCCGTCGGAAGAATTATGTGCCATGCTGGGACAAAACCCTCTATTGCTGCTTTACCCCGGCCCCAGTGGGGACTGACTCAGATAGATTGGCTTCGTCTGTTCTATCTTGACTCGAGCAAAAGAAATAGGAGTGATGGGAGGAAGCTGTTAATTCCATCAACTTCTTGCACTCCAGCCGCAAGGTGTGGAGAACCATGAACAAACTTACTGCCATGTCTGGACGTTCCTTTGACCAGTTTCCCGTCTCGGCAAACTCTATCGCCTCACAACTTGTGAAGAACGGAGCACACAGGACCTGGGATTGCAAGTCCACCAGGCTGGTCAACAAACAGCTGTCCGACCTATGGAAGATTCCAACACCTGAGGGTCACAGTATCTCTGAACCCTTTAGGCCAGAGGAGCTTTCTGCTGCCCTCAGACATCTGAAGCCGGGAAACACCGAGGGATTGGATTCCATCTTCCCAGAGTTTATACTCCTTGCGGGGTCAGCTCTCAAATCTTGGTTTTGCGACTTCCTCACTTCCTGCATGCGCCAACTCGTAATTCCAAAGATCTGGATAAAAGCACTAATAGTTGTGATCCCTAAGCCAGAAAAGCTACAGGGGCACCCAAAGAGCTACCCGTCCCATATCTCTGCTGTGTGTCCCGTTTAAAATCCTTGAGAGACTCACCTACGCTCGTGTCGATCCAATCATCAACCCATTGCTCCCTCAGGACCAGGCGGGTTTTTGACAAAGGTGGCTAACCATAGACCAGGTCACCCTGCTGACACAGGACATCAAGGATAGCTTTTCGGCTAAAAAGAAGGCTGGAGCTGTGTTTGTCGACCTCACAGCAGCCTACGACACTGTATGGCACTGCGGCCTCACCTACAAGCTGTTGCGAATGCTACCTGACAGCCACATGATCATGGAGATGGTTGGCAATCGCAGCTTCACCCTCACTACTGGAAACGGCAAAGGAGCAGGTTATGACGCCTCAACAACGGCGTCCCACAGGGTCTGTCCTGGCGCCCCTTCTCTTCAACATCTACACTCTGACCTGCCAACCACCATCTCCAGAAATGTATGCATATGGTGACGATCTAGCAATCATGCATGTTTATGGAGATTGGCAGGCAGTGGAAGTGGTGCTGAGCAAGAACATGGCAACCGTAATGAATACCTCAAAACTTGTAAGGTAAAAGCTCAGCACTACAAAAAGGGTGTCGGCAGTCTTCCATGTCAACAACAAGGAAGCTAAACATGAGTTTAAAGTCAAATACAACAACAAAACCCTGCCCTTCTGCTCCGAGCCCAAATACCTCGAAGTAATATTGGACAGGTTGCTAATGTATCGCCGACACCTCGAGTCACTTCGCAAGAAGCTGATATCACATGTCGCACTGAGGCGGCTTGCTGGCTCTGGGGAGCTGGAGCAACAACTCTGCGAATAGCCACCCTAGCCCTGGTGCATTCAACTGCAGAGCACTGCATACCTGTCTGTTGCCGCAGTGCTCATACCCGCCTCATTGACGCCGCCATCAACATCACCTTGCGAATTGTAACTGGATGCCTGTGTCCTACTCCAGCAGACAACCTTCCAACCCTCGCAGGCATCCAATCTGCTCAGTTCCATCGCAATGGAGCCATACTGTCTCTAGCACACCGTGCTTTGGGGCCTGGACATCTGTTCCACTCAGCGCTCACCTGTCCATCGAGTGCAAATGCACGGCGCCTCAAATCGAGACACCCATTTGTACCTGCCGCACAACATCTCATCAGACTGATTATTTCTCATGTTGGATCGAAGGAACATCACTAGGTTCTTTGACTGCAACAACTTCAATCAATCGTAACACGTCTTCTTTTCCCATTTTAGATTTGCAGATATTTTTATTTCTGATAATGGTCCCAAAAGTCTTCAGAATTTGTGCATTTTATGATCAGCTTTCGATCACCCACATGACTTCCAGCTGCAATATCCTTAGAGCAATGGGGAGTTCAAGAGTTGCAGTACGAACTATAAAGGCCATGCTCGGAAAAGAACGCATCCCTAAGTCTCTATGGTAGCTTACCATTCTACCCCACTTAAATAGTTGTAGTCCATCCGAACTGACGCTTGGAGGAAAGCTCAGAACTTCTCTGCAAGTGATCCTAACAGCACTTATTCCACATTGGCCAGATTTCGAACTTTTTAAAAGCATGAAGCCGATCAGATGAGGCAAATTGAACAATACAACCGAAGACACAGAGCACAACCACTACCCGAATTCACCCAAGGAACTGCAGTGGTTATCAACACCTTGAGAGCCAGTGCACGATATATTCGTACCTGGAAATCAGCCTAAAACCAGCAGTTTTCGGTTGGCTTGCCAATGCCTTACCTCCTTCACCGATTCCGCTATAGAGTTCTTCAAACCCTCAAAAGATTTGACAAGTCTTCTAGTCTGCAACAAAAGCAAATTTTTTGGTTAGGGGTTGAGGATTTTTTGTGAGTGATGTCATAAGTGAAGTAGGTTTTGGGCCATTTTGGCTCATGTTACCTGGTCCAAGGCCCAACCGTTGGAGCAAGTATTTTGCTGAAGTTTTTATTGGAAACTAGGCTCGAGTCCAAGTCTTTTGAGCCTTTGACTTTCTAGCGTTTCTGGTTCAAAAGTCATGATCTAAAATAAATCAATGAATTAATTATCTAATTAGTGGATTAATCAATTATTTTATTACTTTAGATCATTGACTGTTGAACCCGAATCCCAGCAGGACCTACAAAGTATGAAAAGACTCAGATTTTAGCCTAGTTTCCAATAAAAGCTTCAGCGAAATACTACCATCTAACAGTTTGGGCTCAGGACCTTTGTTAAGTGGGACAAAATGTCCGCCACTTATAACATAACTCACAAAAAATCCACAACCCCAAACCCAAAATTTTTTTCATTGCAAACTACAAGATTTGCCAAGTCTTTTGAGCCTTTGAAGAGCTCTCTACTGCTTTCGACGCCAGAGTTACACTCGTGCAAAGCCACGTGCGATCCGGTTGTTTTGGTGCGAAATCCTCAAAACAGGCCGAATGCGAAAGAGTTCAAGACAATGATTGGAGTAGTTGTGGGGTGGCGATGAATCATGCTCATATGTCCATGTCCTGTGTTGTTGAAACACCCCAAGGACTTTTGTAAATAAATCGAATGCGATCAAACGCTTGTAGTCCTACCTAAAGAAAGCAACGCGATGACTTGGAACAACATACCTGTAGACAACTAAGACACCCACAATGAAATCAACATTGTTCAGGAACCAGAATGTTCCCAACTGCCAGCTCCATCCAATGTTACGATTACACACTACTGTCATACATCGCGACTGCCACATAGACTGATTGGCATACAATTAGTAATCACTAATCTTGTGTTTTCCCCATGTTTTCCTTGTGACTGGGAGTGTGAAGTAGTTCTTACATTTGATTTATCATTCTGTATTTCTTCGTAAGTCAGTTTCGCCGATGTTAAATTGCTTGTGGAGGGATGTTATGTAAAGTCTTCTTTATGACTGCCTTGCTGTTCCATTGATTATATTTATGCAGGCAGTGTGAATGCCTTCAGCACATACTTTCCGTTTTGCGGCTGTTGCCTTTGTAGTTGGTGAACAAGTGCCAAAAGGCCACCTTTGCCCTGACCCATTCAATAGTAGAGCATGGCACTCCTGCCTGGTGCCGTAGTGCTCACACCTGCCTATTGATCCTGTCATCAATGACACTTGGCGAATCGTGACTGGATGCCTGTGTCCTACACCGACAGATAATCTTTTTTGCGGGCATCAACTTGCTGATCTTTGTCACAAAGGAGCCACATTGTCTCTAGCATGCAGTGCCAGGCAGTCTGGACATCTGCTCCACTCAGCTCTCACATGTTCACTGGGTGGGAACATATGGCATCCCAAATCGAGACACCCATTTGTAGCTGCCGCACAACAACTCTTCAGTTCATCTAGCGACAACAACAGAAGTGCAGTGCTGTGGGCAGATTACTGATAGAATTTAGAATGGTTAGATAGCACTACGAGCATTTCGAGAGTCCGTACTTTCATCCCAAAAATCGGCACCCAGCCACCAACCTCCCCATGAAGGGCATGGCCCAATGGTTTGTGATAGTAAGACAACCGAACAGCTGCTCAAAATCTGCCATAAGATCTAGTGCTGTCTAGCAGTGGATAAAAACTCACTAAAACAATGATGATGATGGAAAGTATTGGTTTTAACTAAGTTAAAACTGCATATCTAGAAAGGCTAACCCAGAAAATGCACAGACAGGAGTTTTATTAGGGTTAGATCAGCTTGTACTTGTATCATATTTGTTAAACATTTGAAGGCACAAGTAGAATTGAAAGAATTTAACCTAAACCACTTAGTACCGAAGTATAAACATTTGACTGATATATTATGAAATGACCCTTGACACTTTGAGAGCCGGGGTATGATGTATTCGTACCTAGATTTCGGCCTAAAACCAGCAGTTGTCAGTTGCCTTAGCAACGCCATAGCTTATCTGCCGATTGCGCTAGAGAGCTGTTCAAGGGCTCAAACGAATCGGACAGTCTTCTAGATAGCACTCGAAAAAATTTTTTGGTTGGGGGTCGCGGATTTTTTGTGAGTGACGTCATAAGTGAAGTAGTGTTTGGGCCATTTTGACTCATGTTGCCTGGCCTAGGGCCCAACCGCTAGGTCAAAGTATTTCACTGAAGTTTTCATTGGAAACTAGGCTCGAGTCCATCTTTTGAGCCTTTGATCGACTTTCTAGCGTTTCTGGTTCAAAAGTTATGATCTTAAATAAACAAATTAATTATCTAATTAACTAATTAGTCAAAAATTTTACTAACTTAGATCATAACGTTTGAACCCGAAACCCCAGCAGGTCACTCAAAGTATCAAAAGACTCGGATTTTAGCCTAGTTTCCAATAAAAACTTCAGCGAAATGCTACCATCTAACCATTGGCACCCAGGGCCAGGTGAAGTTGGCCAAGGTGGCCAAAAAGTCCTCCACTGATGACGTCACTCAAAACAAACCCACACCCCCCAACAAAAAAATTTTTTTTCAAGTGCAGACTAGAAGATTTGCCATGTCTTTTGACACTTCGACCAAGTCTGTAACCCATACAGGAGCAGAGATATTCCCGCGCAAAGCCACGTGTGATCCAGCTGTTTTTTTGCGAACCACTTGAATAAACCCGGACGTCAAAGTGTTAACACTAAAACAACAAAATACATTTGAGCACAACAAACAGAAATGATATTACCTATTAATTTTACAACTGCCAGAGCATTTGCACCGCATTTGTTGCTCTTTATTAGCCTTGCAAATGTTGACATGCAGGTTTTATGTATAATAAGAAAAGGTTTTACCTGAATTCTAGACAGTTGTTTATTTCCTTGTGAAGGTGGTTGATTTCATATTGAAGGTTTTCCAACTTCAATTTATATCCATCTAATTTTTGCTTTGTCTATGTCATGAAATAAAGACAGGCATAAGCCTTAGTCAGTCCTAAGCAAACTCACACCAAAGTTTCTGTTATCAAGCAAAAAGCCATGTCCAATTCAAATACCAAACTCATAAAAACAATCATAAGTTAAACAAATCAGGTGTACGTGCTAGACAAGAGGTCTCCAAACACTTTTGTCTGAAGGCTGCATGAGCTTTTACGAAAAGTAGTAGGGGGGAACATTAACACATTGGCTGCCAGTCTACGAATATACCGTACTTGAAATCGGGGAAAAACCAGGCATTTTTCAGTTGCCTTACCAACCCCATAGCTCATAGCTGACTGTATAGAGCTGTTCAAACCCTGAAACCTTTGAAACCCAAAATCCTGAAACCAAAAATTTTTTGTAATTGCAAACTACAAGACTTGTCGAGCCTTTTGAGCATTTCTACAACTCTCTAGCGCTTTCAGCGCCGGAGTTAGACTTATACAAAGCCATGTGCTAACAGGCTGTTTGAGTGAACTGCGTGAACTAACCTGGCGCTGAAGATGTTAATTGCACATCTCTAAATTGGAAAATTGGTGGCACAAATCTACAAATCATGTGGAATGTTGTTCCAATCAAAACACTATACCAACATTTCAGTGCTCAAATATGTTTACGTTGCTCTTTTCAATTCATATTTAACCCACTCAATACGTAACTAGGCAGGGCCAATAAGATGACTTTACTCCCTTTAATTACATTGCAGAACAAAGCTGTGAGAACCCTAGAATATGACAAAATAAAACAGCTGTACTCTATTCCAAGCACACAATTTTGGAAACACCAGACTTATTTAAATTGTTAGTTGCCAAAATTCATACACTCCTTTTTATCATGGTAAATTACCTAATCACTTTGATAACTACTATACTGACTGAGATTATATTAGTCTACAAATATCAAACAAGACTTGCTTCTTTGCAAAAATCTTACATACCCAGAATGAAAACGTCTCTGGGTCAGCTTTATCTAAAGTATATTGGTCTGAAAATTTGGTCTAACATTCCTGAAATTTTGAAATCTTCTTTGCCTTATTCATTTGGAAAACATATAAAAACGTCCTGCTGTCTTGCCAGAATTCCGGTTGATCTTTATTTTATACGCTTGCCAAATTCTGTAATATTGTATTGATGCCACTATTCTCCCTCCTATCTTCCTAAACAGTTGTTCAGTCCACCCCCTGTAGTGTACATAGGCATGCTTTTCCTCACTGCTTTTTGTTGTTTTTTTGCTTATTAACTGACGTTGCTTTGATGCTTTTTTATTACTTTTTCACTGCTTGTAAAACGTCTTCAATTAACACTTTGAGAACCGGGGTAAGATATATTCGTACTTTGATTTCAGCCTAAAACAGCAGTTTTCGGTTGCCTTACCAACGCCCTAGCTCCTTCGTCGATTGCGCTAGAGAGCTGTTCAAGGGCTCAACCGGATCGGCCAGCCTAGTAGATTACACTTGAAAAAAAATATTTTGGTTGGGGGTGCGGATTTTTTGTGACTAACATCATAAGTGAAGTAGTTTCAGGGTCATTTTG
>Ga0210059_1000457_pt1 | contig 51639 bp, 32 predicted proteins | sample Ectturendosymbi2_FD_188042 | JGI IMG/M metagenome (GOLD analysis project Ga0210059, IMG submission 188042) | Ecteinascidia turbinata endosymbiont from Florida, USA - Sample 2 (SPAdes) (version 2) | ecosystem: Host-associated > Tunicates > Ascidians > Unclassified | place: Key West, Florida...
ACAAACACGAAGTTCTTCCTCAACACTTCTCAATCGTTCTCGTTTGTTAACTTTTATTTCCTGCGGAACACCTGACGATCTTTCACGGAACACTAGTTTTCCGCGGAACACCGGTTGAAAATCACTGCATTAAGCAACGGGTTTGTCCCGTAATTATAGCTTCACTACAAGATCCACGGCCAAAACCGGACTATTTGTGAATGATGCGTAGTTGATGATTCATCCCACTCGTGTTTAGAAAATCTTTGTACTCCGGTGTGGTTGTTGGTGCTTACAGGACGTGTCTTGCTTTAGGCATGACAGTAATCACGTTGTATTGTTGCTGTTTTGGTGCTACTCACATGACTGATGTTGAGAACGTTTCGGCGCATAATGACTGTTCTGCTTTCTCATCTTGTTTTCGTCCAAATGTAGAAACGACCACACGAAAAGTTTTTCAGAAAAATTTTGAGAGGAGAAAAAAATTAAAACACGCAAAGAAAATGCTTAGGGATCTTTTCATTTACTTTCTATGTTTCATAGTTTATCGTTGATTCGCATTAATTTCCGCGAAAACAGACACGCTTTTCCCAAGGCATGATGGTGCTGTTTGCGAGATAACTTTAGCAAATCGAGAATTTAGGAATAAGAAAATTTTAAGCCAGGTATTTTTGAATAATGACAGGTTTACTAAATCTGTTGTACTCAAAACGGTACTAGTTAAATGCAATGTTATTTGCTTAATCTGTGGTGTTTCTTTGAGAACGAGTTAGGGGTACATATTTAAATTTCATTCTAATAAAAATAAAGCTAAGAGGTGATTGTAGTATTGAGTACTACAACTTTGCTTGGTAATATGTATCATTTTGCTACTTTCTTTAAAAATTATGAAACCGAACCAGGCTCGTATTAAAGGCAAACTAAATAACAGCAGTGCTTGATGATAATACATTTCATCTGTTTTGTGTACAATACGTTTGATCTGCAATGTTTATGCTACATTTTATTTGTTTACAGATCGAGTCAAATCTGAACTTTTGTTGACATACAGTCTGTATAATCCCGACGATTCCTTAATCATTATATCTCGAATGATGGTGATCGTATGTGTCACTCTGTCAGTGCCACTCCTGCATTACCCGGTAGGGTTTATGTCAACTGTTGTGTTGTTTACCCCACAAATTCTGTGCACCTTATTATCCCAGTGTTTTATGCCTTTATTTGCCCTCTAAATGCTGTTTACGTTATTATCTCGCCAAATGTTTTGTACCGTGTGCAAAGCTTTTATAAAGAGGATCATGAAAAATATATAAATAGATGACAGCGCAAAGTACGCATCATCACAAATCACGTATCATATCAGATTTTTATTTTCCTGAAATTGCATTTGTTCATTATCGAAGGCATACCATAGGAGTCAAATACCACATCCAATGAAACCTTTGTTTGTGGTCCTGATACAAAGTGGAGTGAGGGGTCGTTTGCGTGATGTACGATAAACTGCTCTAAGTGTTTTTTAATTCACGTTCATGCAGAATTCTGAAATTTTCAAAACACATGAAAGATGCGTGTCTTTCCATATTCAAGGATCGCCGATTTGTCAAAATGAAACCAAAGTGCTAAAATGTTGCCGCCACCAGCAGTTACAAAGACGAGACCCGTTTTTACTCATGCTTTTCCTATTTTTTAACCGTGATTAAACACGTTTTCACTCCGCCAATTGAATATTAGTTTATTTTTGTTTCTGCCAGGCAAGAAAAACGGTTCTGCTGACTTTCTTTAAGGACTCGCTGACATTTTCGTGGATACGTCATATTGCTGTGATGATAGCGCTATTGACGGTATCAGTCGTCCTTGTGTTGTTTGTTCCAAATATCAGAGACATTTTTGGCATTGCAGGTTGGTAGCAGTTGTTTGCAGTGCTGCGCGCCTATGTACGTGGTTTTGATACTTTTGTTCTCACCGACATTCAAACACAAGACAAACTTTCTTGGCGATGAACTTTCTTTCGTCAACTCAAAACAACGATTCTTTCAATATCAATTATGTTACGCTTTTTATCTTTATTGCTTACAATACAACTTTTCTGTGATTTTGTGGGTTTTCTTTTAATGATTGTTCAGCGCTTTTTTCCCATTAAACGATAAATAGAACGTTTTGCTGACTTACTCCATGTCTTGGAATCGCTATCACATAATTTTTTGTTCCTGCAAATACTTTCTCACGACAACCTGGTTAAAACCGGACGACATTATCTCGTTAAAACCGGACAAAATTTACAAATTTACAACCTTGTCAGAATTACTCTCTAAAACCACGGATGTCTTCACAATGAATTCCTGTAATTGGTAGTTTAAGTTACAGATTGATACTGTTGTGCCTGCGCTAATTCAACTAGTCTTGGTGATAGCTTGAAAAATTAAATTTTTTACTTCGTTAAACTTGCTGTAAGAGTACAAAACATTTTAAGCAGATTTGAATTTTTGATATTTAGAACTGCTCTAAGTAAGGCTTACATCTCACTGCATTGCATTTAAATTTGATTTAAATTATTACAGCATTTATAAAATTCCTTAAAAAATAAACTTTTTCTTGCAATCGAAGCTGAAACGTGTAGAGGAGAGAGAGAGAGAGAGAGAGTTTATTGGCACAAACATTAAACAATTTCATGCAAAATAAAATTAAGGCGCTGGGACACCAAAAAAAAACCTGCAAAACAGGTTGTCTCGTCGGGCGCCCCTCGAAAGTTTCATAAATTTCTGTCGTGGTTTAAAGGTGATGGCCGAATTAGTGCGAATTTAATAAGGTTGTAGTTTTGAAGAGGTTGCTGGATTATCAACACAGTTGCGCGGGAGTGCTGGGTCGCAACCGGTATCTATCGTTGTTTGGGGGGGGGGGAATTTTTAACGATTTCAAAGTGACATATAGTTTGCTGGACCCGCCCTAATCATGAACTTCGTAGTCCATGCACTGTAGCGTCTAACATTGAGCATGGTTTATGAAAGGGATAAAAGTTAAAGTTTGGGGTTTTTCAACACCCAGAAATTACATGTTTATATAAATCTCGTATTGTGTTCGCACTTACTTTCTCTGATTTTGATTTCCGTGAGAACCAAAGTCGTCATCCATAGATATTATGAAAAGCATAAAATCTGATACTCAACTTAACACGTCAAACCTACGCCTGCGTAAGTTGTGTAACTGACCTATTCTTATGGTTTGCTGTTCACAAAGAAGTGTTTAAATGCCAGTCATTGTCAGGATAACAAAAACTAACACATTTGCACAGCACCCCATATCTTTGTTTCATTCTTGAATGTGTAGAATATCAGTGAAGTAGACAACTCAATGTGCAACAAAAATTTTTTTGCATTATTGCAAGGGAAGTGCTGAGACTAATTTTAACTTTTTCCTGAATCTTTTAAAGATCATAGAAAAGCTTAATTTTAGTTCGTGTTGGCCCAGCAAAACAAGCTAAACAAAGAGAACCGGTATATTTTTCTAAACGATTTTGTGGGTGTGGGCCCCACGTCTTTTTTGTTGTTTCGTTCAAAACAAATGTTTTTGATATTTTCTTTCAAAACCAAACACGATGCTCGTGGCCGCATTGACATGTTGCGAAAAATACACGATCGACTACACACTGACCACGCCCCAAACACGCCTTGGCCACGCCCTAGTCAAACCTTGACTGTCGTTTGTTTGGTAGGAGCCACAACGTCAGCCTCGCTGCTCGTAATCTTCCCAAGCATCTTCTTCATAAAGCTGACTGGCCCGACGGCCTCGGACGCAGTTCAACAAGCGTACGGCACCAGGAGGATAATCGTAAGTGACGTTTGTCTCTACGCACGCTGAGCTGAGTTGAACATACGCTCGCGTCGCGGCAGCTGTCGAAGCAGCACGGCTGGCTTGCAGGGGAGAGTATAAAAAATTAATACATACACAATCGTTTGCATGGCTTCGGCAGAGCAAGTCGATCACCGCCTTCCAAGCACGTTGCTTACTTGTAACAACTTGTCGAATTCAAAGTTTAACCACGAAAATCTGAAGCAATGTAGATTTATATTCAAATCACGTTGAAATCACCGAGAACCGATTGTCGTTTTACCGTTGTTCTTTCTTTGCAGGCATGGGCTCTGGCCATCTTAGGAATTGTTTTTTGCTTCTTGAGCATATCTCTTATCATCGTCGATTGGGCCAGTTGATGAAGTTTGCTGAAATACCGCTCCAAGAAAAGACAAACACCGTCCCAACAAAACCACCGGAAACAGGGCCACAACCACAGGCGAAGACACTTGGAATACCTTTCGATAACTTTTTCAAAATCAAAAATTCCAATGTAAATTCTCGAAACGTACGTCTTCCTCTTGTGTCTGTCCCTAACGAGACTTCATTCTGGTTGCTGTCCTGTTAGCCATCATCGTCGTTCGGTGAGCAGTGCGTATATTTTAGATTAAAAATCAACTTTCCACGGCTGGCTTGCAGAAAACTAACATGCAAGCACGCTCGGTGTTTCGAATGCGCAAAGCAATTTCGTAGGATCCGGTTGGTGTCGTTTTAATTACGTGTCATGCTCGATGAGGAAAACCGAAACCGGTGCTGTGGCGAAGCCAGTGCAAACTTTAGGTGGCCTAAAATTTTTGGGGGGAAATGTTTGACTTTAGGCGAGCAACAGTATTTTTGTTTGGAACGTCGCTTCTCAAAGCACAAAATGGCAAGATATGCTAAAAATTTTGGGGGCATGGCCCCTGGGACTCCCCTGGCCACGCCTATGAGCCGGGGTGGGTGAATTTATTGCCTGTCAACGTCTTATTTATCGAACATCGGTTGGCGAATTTTTGCATACTGGTAAGGTAACCTTGGCGGGAAAAAATTTTTGGCGAGATACTGGAAACCAAATTTGGCTGAAAAACAACTTCTACGGTCAAAGCGGCCAAATTTACTGGGTTCCACTGACGCAAACAACGAAAAGAGAAATCGTCATCAGTTGATTTGTAAAAACTAAGATAATCCGACATTATTTTGGAAATGTTCCACCAAATTCTAGTAACGTAAAGTTTGAAAAACTATTCTTGAAATTGGGGCTGGAAAAAAATACCCCAACTGCAGCCGAAGTTTTTCTAGCTGTCAAGACACTGAAAGTTGCTAAGACTGTAGGCTGCGATGCAATCCGACCTGAAATACCCAAAGCCTTGAATCCAGGAGTTATTTGGCTTACTCGCGTGTGTCAAGTGGCCTGGTGTTCTGGGAGGGCATTAAACGATTGGTTAATTGGAGTGATCACACCCATAAATGAGAAGGGACAACTACGGGACATCTCTCTCCTCAGCCTCCCTGGAAAAGTGTAGGCCAAGTGCCTCGAAGAAAGATGCCATGAAATGATTGAACCAAAGCTGGGTGATACCAAGAGCGGTTTTCGCCCCGGTCGTAGCATTATAGGCCGAATTTTCACTCTCCAACAAATTTTCGAGAAATCTTGCGAGTATGTCAAAGATGTCTGCACATGTTTTGTCGACGTCGAGAAGCATACGACCGGGTTCCTTGTAGTGCGGTGTGGAAGGTCGGCTGTTGCTGGCCGTCAAGTCACAGTATTTCTGCTCAGACATTTGTGTCTGTGTCGGCGGAGTTAAATATCACAACCGCACATCGTGGGTGCTAGACTCCGACAAGGGTGTGTGCTGTCATCACTACTTTTCATAGTCTATGAATTGGATATGCAGACACAGCCCAGTCGACGAGGGCGTCACTGTTGGAAGCTGCAGAATTACTGCTTGCTTTATGCGGACGATTTGGCGCTGCTTGCATCTTCTCAACAGGGTCTTCAACATGCACGTGATTGGTTTTCTGCTGCGTGCGACCAAGTGGGAATGAAAATCAGCACTACAAGTACCGAAGTGTTATGTCTCTCCTGAAACCCAAGCCAGTGTATGCTGCAAGTAAGCAGCAGTACACTGTAGTGGAGATGCTAAAGTACCTTGGGATGTTATTCACGAGTGACGGAAGACGGAACAAGGAGACTGATCAACGGATTGGTGGAGCAAACACTATTCTGCTGTTTGAGCTTTATCGCTCTGTGGTGACAAAACAGAAGCTTTCAAACACCGCAAAGCTGGAAGTTGTTAAATAGGTCTTTGTACCGATCCTCACCCTCGGTCATGAATCGTGGGTAATGACTGAAGGAATAATATCTCAAGTGCAAGCGGCACAGGTGGGATTTTTGCGAATAGTTCACGGTCTGATACTTCGCGACAAAGTGCGCAGTTGTGAAATTCGTAAAGCACTTAATGTTGAACCACTTATCCGAATGGAGAGATACCAGCTACCTTGGTTCGGCCACGGGACCAGAATGTCCCAGGAAAGATTGGCGAAGCAAGTCCTATTGCTGGCTGCAGCCAATTGAAATTGGCCCAGAAGTCGGCCAAGCACCAGGTGGCGTGATTACATATCCGACCTTGCTTGGTCACGTTGTGGTGTGGACCCAGCAGAACTATCTGAGGTGGCTGTTGACCATGAAGTGTCACGAGTCCTGCTAGGGCTGCTGCCCCCAAACCCTAGAGGAATACAAGTTATGAAAATGAATGAAGATCCTTCTAACAAAAATTTGGGAAAAAAATTTGGTGACGTACATTTCCATGTGTCCATCTGCGAAATACTTTTAATTGAACAAGATATAATGGCGTTGCATAAAATTACTGCGGAGTTTTGCTCTAACTCAAGTGGGATATCAAATCATCGAGCACCTTTTGCATAATCAATAGTTTAGTGTATAATCGGGTAGTTTCTAACTTCTGCCTCTGGCTTCTATGCAGGGCGTCTCTGGACCTGACATTTCCTTTGCATTTTCTAAATACGTTGTCAAGTACCACTTTACACTTTGAAAGAAAACACTTTACATCTTCAGTATGAACAAGTCTACTCTGAAAGTAACAAATTACATCTTGAACACTTTGCGTTGAAAGAAACGTTTTTGCATTTTGGGAATGAGCAGTGTTCCCGAAATATACACAATAATCGGAAAATTATCTGAGTAAAAACTGATACAGAATATTTTCGCGTGTTATTCTGACAAGTGAACAATACGCCTACAGTAGATAAAATAGCGCAAAAATGTAGACCAACCAAATGCTTCAAATAATTTTGCAATATAATTTTTACTATTCTAGAAAAATCATAAACAAAAATGTCTTAAAAGTTATCATCGCTAAAAGTGTTTAAAACGTACTTCATCATCTGAAAAGATCAACTTGTCCTTCACCAGGAATTAGCTAAGAAATATTGGCTAACCAGAAATCTACACTAACTGCCACATTTAACGCTGTGGCAAGCGACCGGGCAGCTCTGAGTTATTTTACAGCCCTGGAGCACTGCTATTGACACTGAAGAGACGCCACAAGCAGCAGATTGTTCAATCGCTGCTAACTGATGTTGGTAACGACGTTGGCTGAACTTCATGCACCGCTGATGAGACCGTCAAGGTCAAGTTGTTGTTCGGAGTCTGAGTGGGGTTTACGTTTCTCCCAAGAGAGGCACAAACCAACGATGTCTCAGATTAGAAGGCTGGACCAAAATTTGTGCAACTGCGCAGTTGTGTTGGATCAAATGCATAGGGACGACGGAGAGCGGGAGAATGATGCAAGCATTGACCCCTTGTCCTTTCAAAAGTGGGGTAACGGGGGCGAAGGTGCCCTTTTCATAACAGTATCATTGGTAATTTCATGGTTTATCACGACCAACTTGAAACACACTTATTGCAGCTGTTCGCACAAAAAAATTCAGAATGGTTTTCTATCATTTCTGTTATTGTTTTTTAGGCCAATGTTGCTGAACAGACACAAACATATTGGTAACGATTTGTTTGTTTTTTATAAGTTTCCATTGCCCTTTTAACCTTTTACTGCCCCTACTACCGTTGTTCCGTCGTCCCTGCAAGTCTTGTTTATGGCTTTCTGATCTGCACAGTGTTCCCAAATCGATTAGAACCAATCGCTACTCCAACTGCTCGTATTTGCGCACCGCATTTAATCGGGCTGCATAAAGTCTGCACCAGACATTGACGATTCCTTCGACCTTCCGTTGCTTCATTGTGAAGCAACAAAGCAAGAAAGGTCACCTGTTTGCCTCGCCATCGCGCAACGTAGCGTCGTGTGTGCCTCGAGTGCTTGAGGCCAGCTCCAGTCCTAAAGCGTTCCGGCGTTATTCATCGTCCATCAAACAGCACATCGCGGGGTACACAGCGCACGCCGTGCAGCATGTAACACAAGGTATATTTCTACAGTTCGGTCAGCCGGCCAACCCGTTATAGGCTGACGTTTTCACGGAACACCGACCTTCAAACTTACAATTGTTCCCCATTTTCAAAAGTTCTAATTTGTTCAAACGTGTTGTCACAAATCTCTCGGTCAGCTTAGAAAGGGATTGATTGATTGGTTGTGTTTAATCGACTTTCAGTGGATTCCATCAACTGCCTTTCTAAATCTGCTGCTCTACGAACGCACTTTGTCAATCCTTTGCGGAGTAGTTACTCATCACCGGTATCGAGTTCAATTACAGCGCACTCAACCTGCAATCAGCTCGTAGTCGATATCACCTCTTTTTCTGGCCCGTTTCGTTCCCGTGAAGAACACTGCTGATATGTCGTAGTTTGTAGCAGGCCCGTAGCCACGGGGGGACATTCGGGTACAGTTCCCCCAATTTTTGTGCCCCCCACATTTTGGCGTTTCCAGAAAAAGTTGTTTTGAGCATATAGTAAAAACTCTTTCCCCTCCAAAACGCATTTAGCCCCTCCAAACCTTAAATCCTGGCTGTGGGCCTGGTTTGTGGCAGTGAGCTGATTTCTTCCACCGGGGGTCACAGCAGAAGCGTTCACGTCGCGACCCCTGTCAGGAAATCGACAGCGGTGTCGAATTCCTGCAAATTCTGCTCGAACACTGGATCCGAGGTTTGTTCTGTTTATTTTGTTTGAATCTCACTCCCACAAAAGCCCTCAAAAGATATCGCCGTCCCCTGCCTTATGAAAAACACTTTCTATCCAACAGGCTAATACGCTAACGCGAACTCAAAATGCTTAAAAGCTAGTAACATTCTAAATGAAGAATAGATACAGAAAAACTTCTGCTTGTGATTTGTACCAAAACAAATTCAATTTTTCGATTGAAAAACGTTTTCTATTGCCTGCATCAGACAACATTTTTTTAATTGTCCCGAAATGCCACTCCTTTAAAAACGCAACAGAGCATGAGAAGCCATGACAAGTGACGTATTGGATCGAAAAAAGTCAGCGCACAGATTCTCAATGTCGTTGTCAGTTGGGATTCGCTCTCTTAGAAAAGATGGCCGTTTGCTTGAAAGAAAATTTAAGTCGGTGGACTTGGCCACAAAAGGCAATTAAGCTAGCTGCGTGTTAAACTAACCAGCTGGTGTTGTTGCATGATAAAAACGAAACATTTTTTCAGACTTGTTGCAATTTCACTTTCTAAACCTATCCACTGGTCCACGTTGCCAGCGATGTGACACAAAATATGATAAAACAAATTTGTATGGGTTAACTGATGAGCAGGCAATATCTAAAAATGTGTTTCGTGTGGCCGAAATGCTTTTCATTTAAAAATTTTGCAACAACAAAACACAAGTAGATTGTTAAAAACGATAGATGCACCTAGATTAGACTGTGTTCAATCCAGTTAATGTAGATAAGCTGGTGCGACACCAACCGGATTAAAATTTAAGTTTGAATTTGAAGATCCGTGTGTGAGTTGTCTTAACTTCTTTTCGTTGCATGTATCTGCTATTTATTTCAATGTAGTCTCTTGTTTTCTGAATATGTATTGAAGCTTCGGAGCTACTGGCTCGTTTTGCAGAAGCTTTATTTAGCCAACAGAAGTTGGAAATTTGCTTTTTTTGTAAATCGAACTTCTTAATTGATGGCGATACCGCACTTCATTTGGAGACTGCACTTGTGCTCCAATTTCACAACGTCGTTTCAAAATAAAGACGTTCTCAGACGTTGTCAGATGCAACTAAAATTACACGCACAGTAATTGCAGTAAGATTGCTCAACTGCAATTGTAGCAATCTTACTGCAATTACTGTGCGTGTCAGCTGCGATTTAGCTCTCATTTACCAGCAAGTTTGTTTACATTCTTAACAGAACATAATTTTGATCCCCTCTTCTGTTTGCAAACGTTAAATTAGTGTGGCGTTTACGGCTAACAAAAAAACATTGTCAACAGTTTCATGAGCGTTAATAATAATTACTATACATACAGGAGTTTTTTTTACTTGTGCTTCAGCGTTTTGTATTGTGGTACCCAACTTTATCTGAGTCGACCTGGTGCGTGGCCTATTTACTATGATGATAATTTGAACTTTACGTAAACTAAAAGTATGAAATTTCTGTTGCATTGGACATCTAAAGCGTTTTTCAAAACAATATACCCCAATCACCGTATTCCTTTTTACCAAAACTAGATTTGCACTCATATAAAAATAAGATTGACTCATGTTTAAAAAATCCGGTGCTTCGGGTTCAAAATCAACAGATGTGGTGAAATGATTCGTTGTTAATTTTATTATTTGGTGCTACGTTTTTGCTGAAGCTCTGTCCTCGATTTAGAAAAGAAAAAGATGAAAAAGCTTTGAAAGTAGTTCGCCGGATTGAACTTTGTTTTTTGTAGTGTTTTATTGCGCTTGTGTACATATCTGCATTTCAGCCGCATGATGATGCTAGCTCCACTCTGCTTGCTGGTAGTTGCTCGTCCTCTTCCAATCTCGATCATATAAACTGAAATGGTAGTGATGGATGGTTGCATGCACTTGTGACGTTGCAAAACTACATTATACATCTAGAAATATGGTACTTGTAGAAAACGATGCCGGAGAGCGTCTGAAACCCAGTGAATTAAAAAAATATAGGTGATTTTTTCCGCTAGGTTTGAAAATTGTATATTTTTGACAGCGAAAGCGTTTTAAATTTCTGTTCTTTTAGCCGCACGCAAATTTCGGTTATAATTTGTAAACTATCAACGTTGACATTTGAGTTTTTCAAATCTATTTGTAGTGGCAATTAAAGTGAACTGCAAACCTTCATTGTTTGTCTTTTCTCTCCCTGCCGCACGCGTATACACCTAGCTCAGCTATCGAAACAACCTGGATACGAGTAAAAAACAATATGTTTATAAACGTTCACGCGCTGAAACTCTCGCGTATTTATTTTGAGCGTTATCGACAATTTTACCCCTGTATAAATCGTCTACATGTCGAATACGTTTTGCGCGTGATTGTGATGATCTGATTTCTTCTATAAGTGAGATAACTACCGTGCCAAGTTTGCCAGCAATGCATCCAGTTGGTCTATAAATAAAAATTTCAAAATGCTGTGGAACATACTTGAAATGTGACGCATACTTGAATGTTTGAAAAGGGCAGCTCGTGAGATGCGGCAGACCTGTCGTGGAGCAGGTGTTGGGGCGGTTGTCGTGGGCAAGTCGCTGGGGCAGTTGCGGGAGTGGCTGTGGGGCAGCTGTTCAACGAACACTGGATTGTATGTCATGAAAGTCAATTTTGGCGCGGGGCTCCCAGAATTCACCTTGCAGTCAAAAGTGAAGCAGCGTTATTCCATGCCAAGCAGGCGTCACAATTCGCCTTGCTTCAGGGCTACGGCTGGTGACAGATCGAAATATAGTCTAGGCCTGTAGCCAGGTTTTAAGGTTTGGGGAGCAGAATATATTTTAGAGGGGCAAGATTTTTGTTCTTTTTGTATGTTTGAAACAAACTGCATAGATAATTTTCTGGGCACAACAAATTCGGGGGGAACTACCCCCGAATGCGCACCCGTGGCTACGGGCCTGAACTAGCGTGTAGGGTGAAGTTGCTTGAAAATGCGATACTGCAGGTGCGTGTTGGTCAATCTCGTCAGAAAAAGCACAGTACTTTCGGAAATATCCGAATATTTCATTGAAAACGAGAAAAGAGCAAAAACGTCATCAATTAATTATTTCTGGAGCTCAATCTTTCCATTCTGCCCTGGATTTTTGATCTTCTTCCTACACTATCCCAGTGAAAATACAAAAACATTCATATATTATTTTAACCAGCATCTTTCATACAACTTCACGATTGCCCTGTTTCAAGCCTTTATTCGCGAATTATGTCCTCTCAAAAACTCCAAAAGCACAGTATTTCTTCAAAAAGGAGCGGTTGCTTTCGTAGTAAGAAAATACACCAAATTGTCTGCTTGAAACCACTGCCGGCAAAATGTGACGTAGCACTGAGTTCAGCATTGCTTTCCCATGAGAGCCATACTATTGTCAACACCAGTCCCGAAGCCAAGACCTGGGTCTTGTGCAACTAAATTCCATCTTTGGCCAAGACTACAGTTACAATGTATGCGTTGTGACCAAAAGCCATCCGAGCGTAAAAATGCAAGTCAGAGATTAAGCGTGGGAGCGAAGTTTTAAGTTTTGAAGATGAGGCCACGAAATTCGTTGGAGTATCACGACTACAAAACGAAAATGAAAAGCCTTTGCACGCTAAGCAGCACATAGTAAGTCAAGGTGCTTGACCACCTACTTACAAGCATTCGTGGGAAACGATGAGCACATGGAAAAATGACCTTAGATTTGCATCAATCTCGCACCATCATTTAGAAGTTTCATGTAATGATAAAAATTCAGACTTGCAAAAAGCATCAGAAGTTTTCACTGCCCACGAAATGAACGCACGTTTTCGATCTGCGTAAATTGCACATTGAAGCTAGGCTCATAAGCTAGTATACAGGGTAAGGCCGTTTTTGCTTTGCGAATATATTTAAGTTGTTGATTGTAGGTTAAATTGGTTGTTGCCCTAATTCAGGGGTTCCCAACCTTTCTCTTACCATGTACCCCTTTAGGATTCCGACAGATGAGCATGTACCCCTTCAGCATTTCAAAAGCTAAGCATGTACACCTTCAATATTTCGACAGATGAACATGTACCCCTAAATGTCTTGTGAAAAAATATTTTATCATGATTAATCACCACAGATATATTTAAAAATAAGCACATAACGGCTTTTTAAAATAATGTTTACCGATATGTATAAATTTTTGGAAATAAAAGATATGTAACTATATATTTCTGTTCTGTTGCTAACCGTAAATGTACCCCTTCAGATAGGCAAATGTACCCCAGGTTGGGAACCTCTGCTCTAGTGAGTGCGGTGTTTACTTTAGTTCCGAATAATTTCTGCCGAATTTCTGTTTGTTTGTTTTTTCTGGAAATATTGTTTGGAGTGTGCAAACGAATTGGTCAGCTTTTGAGGAAACCAATTGTTTATCGCTTGGTTTTAAAGTTCGCAGGGCGGTTGTTACAAGTTGCAGACTTGACGTTTGACGTCATCTGTTCCGTTACTTCCGCTGAAGTCGCTACTCGCAGGGTGTGTGAGTCGTTTCTAAGGCGGTTGGTGACATGGGCGTAGCCAGGGCAATGACCTCCACACAAATTTTTAGTATATCTTGTCATTTTATGCTTTGAGAAGCGGTGTCCCAAACAAAAATACTGTCTTTCCCCCAAATAATTTTGCCCCCCCAAAGAATTTAGGGCTAGCTACGCCACTGGTTGGTGACCGTCGCAAGTAATTGACTCAGAGAAGTTTGTAGCATTTCACGAAAACCTGAAGGAAAGCTACCTGAAAGAAAAATATTTACATGTTGAAAAGTGTGTGTTGAAAATTCGGAGAATGCTAAATTTTTAAAGAAAGTTCTGCTTACAGTTAAGCATGCGAGGGTTACTTCGTGTGAGTCTCTGTCCACCGAATCCAGTCCTTCCAGGAACGAGATACGCCAAGACCGCAACAAGGGTTGGAACCACACTTTGGCGACTGGATGCGCAAGTACGTTTCCGGGCGGTCGTGAAAGGACAATGAAGAAGCTGCATGGTGTGTTTCTAACGTGGGAAAAAGATTTACCAAGCCTGTCATTTCAAACATTTCCTCGCAGAGCATGAGAGGCTAAGAAGAAAAATGAAGCCAGAACTAACGCTTTGGCCAAGAAGCAAGTAGCCGAACTAGGGTACGAAACTCGACTTCGAGCAAATTGAGAGCCAAGTAAGCTTAGGAAAAGGCGAAGTAGGCAGATGCAAGACATTAGAAAAACAAACGAACCGAGAGTTTCGAAAATAACAGCAAATGTGAGGAAAATCCTCAGCATTATTAATATGTTTGTAACCGAGTTCCCAAGGTTATACGTTTGAATAAATTGCATATGTTCAAGTGGGCCTTCTTATCTTTATTCCTTGTTCGATGTCAGCAACAGCAATAAAATGCTAAAGTCTTTTTCTCTCAATGAGGAATTCCTCTTCATTGAAGTCGTCGTGATCGTGATCTGTTTGACACTTATACTTATCATCCAGAAGATTTAACGGGGCAAGAAAGGCATATTTCTCAACAAATGCATGAAGCTGCTGAAATTTCAAAGTTAATACTTCGATTACTCTGTCCAACGAAGAAAACATTTCTCTCCTCATTTCAATATCGTATGGCAATTCAGCGTCTCATGATCCTTCACCAAACATTTGTTTATTCTTTTTAGGTCGAGGCTGGCGCTCCATGACTATTCCCAGGTCACTGCAATTTTCTTTGGCATAGTTAACACCATTACGTACTATAGCTTGTTTCTGTTTTCATCTAGAAACGTTTTAATGCCCTGAGTCTGATATCGCATTTTGTATGTTCAATCCTTTGTCTTGGAGGGAAGTCCGTGTGTCGTTAATTTCTAGAAGGACGGGACCCCACAGGCCGAGAAAGCATGAAAAGGAAAATGATTACAACGCACCAAGTAGAACACCAGCATCTGCCCTAGTAGCTGTATTTTCTTCTTCACCAGTTAACTTTTTCTAGGGCACTTAATATTTTTGTGAAATGTTTCTTTACAACACTAACATATTCTGCCTTTTGCATTTCACCTGGTTTCTGTTATGCGCTTGACACTTTGACCAGTCACTGAAGTTAGAACTCCCCAGCGATGTGCTTGTTGATGAAGAAAAAATACCAACAAACTTTCCACGCATCCAAACAAGGTAACAGAATTCACACCAACATAGAAGCTGCATGAACACCCGGAAAATTCAGCGAGTGATTTGTACAAGCGACAAATTCCGCTTTATTTATTAATTCCTTGATACGTTTCTGAACACCAGTATGCCGACCAGCCATCATTGCAGCATTGTTATATGCTTTCTGTCTACAATTTTGAATATTAATTCCGCTTCCTCTAATTTTCTCAAAATAATCGTTGATATATTTTCGGCGGTTTTACCTTTAAGTTCAATGAAAACGACAAAGGATTCCACAACCAGGTTTATAGCCTACAGCAGACCCCACAGTGCCGCCAGATGCGGACCGCCCCGCTCGGCTCCCTTTAGTTACGCCACCGGATCGCGCGCCAGATTGCTGGTCTCAGACAACTACACTCTATGTCGCGGCGCAGAAATCTTCCCTGCTCTACGTACGCAATCTTCATCCAATGTTTCCGATGATCGAAAACCATCTGTACAGTATGCCGACGCTACTACTGGATAGAAAAGTTTCTCTTGCGAAATTAGAAGCGGAATAACCTGTGCCAAGGTTAAACGCGTGCTTTGCGATGGTCCGCATTCACTGTCATAAAGTGACGAATTTGAAGAGCAACTGCAAAATAAACGACCTTGTTCTTTGAAATACCCGAAGGACAATCACATAGCGCGTGTGTGCGCGTGATCAAAAACATACAAAATGAGTGGGTGTCTTAGCATGCATCACACGCTGCAGCAATACAGTAAATCAAGTCGTTAAGTCAAAAGTCAAGATGGTCACACTTTACCCGACAACCATTATACGCTGAACTTTGCTACGCCACCAAAATACCCCGGAATTGCCCACATCTTGACTCACTCGGTAAATTTGGCTTCGGACTTTGAATATAGATGTCAGCTTCGGGTTGGATTCGGGTTGTGATTCCGGGCTCGGGCCGCGTTAAGGCTTCAAAATGAAGCCCGTTTACAACTCTGGTCCAAACAGCCTTTTACAACAGGACGAAGCTAGCTACTATTTATCGTTTGTGTATCAGGGGCTGGCAAACATTTTGTACTGCGATGCAATTTCAGCGGTCCAGCAAGACATGCTACGTCGGAAGGAGTCCAAGGAATAGTTGTTGACCCAGCACATCCTGCGATAACATGATTTTAACTGACTAAAATTCTCAGAAGCGCTTTTTCTTCTTCTGCTTAAAGCTATTTACATTGTTATTGCTTCCTTTGACTAATACCTTCGTATCCTACACCACGCGGAAGATTGCAAATATTGTCTTGACTTGCTGCATCTGCGAATCCTCGACACAAATACATATGACTTGCGCTTCATACTACAAAGTGCGCTTAATAACAGTATAGGAAACGGTGCATTGGAAGTCTAATCAGCAGCATACATAACCCAAAGTTAATTTCAAGTAGCAGCCCAACCAGCGCTAAAAATAGTTACACTATCAACACTAGCCTTCCCATCTTCCTAACACCTCTGCAGCAAAGCATGTGCTTGCAGTTGCTAGTTGTTACATGAAGCAATCAAAATAAACCGTTATTTAGCAAACGTTTATCGTTACGCAGTAATTAATTCATTCACCCTCAATCGTTGACTCGAATTAGCTGCTATCTCTGTGGAAGAACTTTGTGCGATGGGGAAATGAAGGTCTATTTGTTGTTTGTCGATGATTGCGAACCACTATATCAAAAAATGCAACCGGGTTAAAATTAAGTTTGGCCAAATGTGAAAAAGGGAAAAAAATCAATGAAGCGCACGACTTTCCGCTATGTAGAAGAACATCTGAAATGCCAGGAGTACAATTAGGCCGGATGCAATAACAAACAACAAGAAGGTTGTTCTCCAAAGTGGAATGGCAGCTCGGCCGGAGGTTGCCGAACCACAGAAAACCCTGTGATGTGTTAGCGCCATCCACCGATGACCATCCATCAGATATGAAACGTTTGTGGTGGATGTGAATCCAATGACTGTTAACAAACTTAGCAAACCTAAAACATAAACATGTTTCCAGCTGTTTTGCTTCAATTCAGTGGTGTATGAGCTGTGGGTGCAGGGGGTGCCAGCGGACCCCAAAAATTTGGGAAAATCTCAAAAAAATTGGACACTGAAGTTTCGAATTTTTTAACATTATTGATGAAATAATACTTTTTTTATTGAGTTTACAAATAAGTGTTTATTGTGTCATAGAAAACACATTAAATATATATAAAATCAAAAAAAGTCTAGTAATTTCTTGCTTTAGTTAGTGAGAATTAATGAGTAACTGACTCACTTGAACGTTTGAACGTTCGCATGTATTAACGAGTTCTTTTCCGCAAAGCATGATTGCGTGACTGGTTCTCAACCTGCTTAAATCTCGTCACACTACTGCGATGTTGCAGTGGTCTATAGCTTTTAACGCATTTCCTCTTTGGCATTCACGAATATTTTAGAATGTATACAAACAGTAAATGTTTAACGTGACAAATTTAAACCGTTTTCTTCTGGTGGCTTTTCCTTACCTGCAACGCATTTTACTTCAATTTACCATATAACCGCTTTGCACATATTACATTTTATACCCGGAGTAAAAGACTTTTACCAACTATTATACACTGTTCCATTTACACTGAAAGCAGCTTCGTCTATGGGAGGTCTGAAACATTTTGCCATACAATACAATTTGTTGCAAGTTGCTAGGGTTGCCACCGTTTTCAAATCGCAATGAAGAACAAGAAAAGTCAATCTGTTCCAGAGGACGAAAATAAGCGGATGATTAAATAAAAGGTCTTTTGTTTCTCAAATTGCAAGTACAGAAGTACAGGATAGGAGTCTTTGTTGACAACACCTAAACACTTCATGCGGTGGGTATGTACTCAGCCCACTTATAAATAAATCAATGTCTCACACAAAACAGTTTACCTGAGCCACGCACAAATTAACCTGAAACCAGCTTCTTGATGCATATTTTTATTCAAGAATTTAAGTTTCATTTTGCAATTTTGTACCATCCCCCACAAGTACCGAATGTTAAAATCAATAATTAATGTCTTTCCGAAACTAAATAGAACTTTAAACGTTGAAAATTTGCTGGCCATCGACTTTTGCAGCTAAAACATTCAAAGGGCGAACCTATTTTGCGAATAATTTTCAAAATAAGGGCATACTATTGTCCTTTATCAGTGTCAGAAAGTGCAAGGACAAAAGATGAAAAACAAGGACTGGTCTCTGAGACAAAGGACGGTTGGCAATCCTACATGTTGCATATATATGCAGTTGAACAGAGAATGTCGTGAGACTCATGGCACAGTCATAATATAAATAATATGATAACTGCCACGTATACCATGTATACGTTTTCAAAGAAGGAAACAGCTTTTGAAGCCTTCCTTGGCTAAGTGTGAGGCTCCTTGCTGACAGCAACAGCAGGATTGTGAGTGGATCTCCAAATTACTACGCCATATCCAACAGCTACTTTCCCATCATGCCTCAAATTTTGTTGTAATATAATATAATTGCGACTTGAAACAAAACTCTGAAGTCTGCAAATGCAACATGGAGCTACAGCAGGTCATGTACTTTGACTCAGATGTCCAGGTCAATCACGTCACAGGAAGCGAAAGCAAAACTGAAAATTGCGTGCCTTGATTTCAATAGCAATTTTGTAGTGTTTACGAAAAGTAGTTTTGCTGTTATCGCAACACAAGAAATTTCGCTGATAAACAGACACTTTTGAATAGAATAAATTTCGCACTAAATTACACTAGCAAAAAAGTTTGGCCAGCTTTAAGCGTTTTGCGTATTTCTTCCAAAAACGTACTTATCTTCAAATTCTTTGGAAACACGCATGCAATCGCACAGCAAACGTCTCGACCGCAGCAAACAGCGGTAACTTGAAACCGCAAATCGATCGAAGACGCGCCCTTGCATCAAATACGATGCAGGTCCTTTACAAACAGCTGTGCGCCAGCAAGCAATTTCACACACCACAAAGTTGCACATATTCCATGCAGCGTGTCTGTCTGCGTTTTTGCATGGCGCTGAGAGCTGTACTCTCACCAAGAGCCTCTCCTCCCGGTTGGACGGAATCGACAGCGGACCTCTTAGCTCAATATCCACTGGCGAGAGTTTACTTCTACCGCAACGATACGTGTCCTCCTCACTCATCTACTCCCTGCGTCATGGGCGTCGGAAGGGGCTGTTTTCCCCCGGATTTTGAATTTTGATATTTCCCTGTGAAAAATTTACCATAAAAAGGTTGTTCCCTTAGTTTCGAGTGGGTAAATTGAAATTTCACCACTGTTGACTCCCCACGGAAAAAAATCCTTTTGGCTGCCCCTGGAAAAATTCGCTATCGCCCCCTCCTGGAAAAAATCTTTCTGACGCCCATGCCCTTCGTCATGCCTCGCAGCTTGTCGGCGGACTTGTCGAGTTGGTTGTTATGGACATGTTTTCCTTACGCCACCGCAGCACTCTTCTCGAATTGTCCTCGGCTTCGATCCCACAGTGTGTGACTGGAAACGACCTCGCGAAGCCCCGTGCTCTTGCTGGATTGACTGGTCAGTAATGACATCGATGAACTGAACATTAACCAGGATGAGGCCAGCATTTTGCTTGTGACCAGGCTACACAGCAGACGCTCGTTGCATTCACGCACGGTGTCCCAAGGGATCCCGCACATGTGATCCTATGATGATGATGCAATGCAGTAAAGCAGCCCATCACTGCTTAAAGTGTTATTGGAACTAAAGTATTTCATGAACGATTTTGCTTGTGCAACGGTTGATATTTCTTCCATCTACGCCAGTGGTTCTCAATCTTTTTTGGCCCGTAGACCATCTTTTCAAAAAATATCCGATGTACCACTTTACTATGCTAATACCTAATGAACAACTAGTCAAAACTGTATTGCACATAGGTCAGTGAACGTTTTATCAAGGATTTGTGGAATCATCTGTGGAACAATAGAAATTCCAGGTAGGCCACCTGTAGTCCACCAGAGCCACGTTGATTATCACTGACCTAGGTCTATTTGAGCTGAGTTCAGGCGCGTAGCCATCGGGAGGTAATGGGGGCAATTGACCCCCTGATTTCAAATGTTGCACCTAATATTTTTAGGGTAAACAAGCTTTTGATGTTCAAGCCAAAGAAAAAGCTCAGCCCAAATCAATGAAACTGATTAAGGACCCTATCCTACTTCAGCGTTTAGTCGAGCCTGATCAAAGCAATATGGTTTACAAATTGCCTGGGATTAATCAAACGTTGCTTATAGTGGAAGTGCTAGAGAATTCATATCATGGCTGACATTTACCTGAGGTTCAAGCTCAGTGTTGGAACTTGGTGATAATGAAATACAAGCTTGCATCTAACCGTTTATAATCACTAACTGCACGTAAAAACAAGGATTAACGCTTTACGCTGCTGTTTAGACGCACGAGCTTGCTGTATTTCGTCTTATGGTGATCTAAGCTTCATATCAAGACCATCGCAAAAATTCCTCCATGATAAATCTGGAAAGCTACAAATACAACTTACCTTGTTTGCAGCATCAGCCATGGCCTTAAATGAACATCGTAGATTTCCGTTTTTGTAGTTTTAAAACTAAAATACTAAAAAGGTGATATACGTTTCATATGCTTTGAAACTCAAACTTTGGATAAGAAGCAATCCATTTCCAAAATCTTTTTCATAACTCCATAGACACTGCTTAGCAATCATACGATTCATTCTATATATATTTATATGTGATGATTAAACATGTATTGCGACGGTTCAATCACAATTAGGTGGAGCCTTGACGTTTTCATCAATGATTTCCCTTTAACTTGACGGCGAGTAAAGAATCAGTCTTATCAAGTTATGAGAGTCCGACCTGCGCCGGCTGCGCATCTTATCAAAGTGTTTTTCATCTTATGTTAATTGCCACCCTATCCTACAGTAACTTCGAAATGATTCACCCTATCCTACAGTAAATTCGAAAGTATTCAGGTGCAACTGGACGATTCAGCAGTAAAATCTAACTTATGTTATATAGGAAGATGCTTTTAATTTTATAAGTGCTGAGGGCATTGACACGGCAGATGTTGCTTTCTCGATAAAAAGCACCTGAGCAAAATGAAACTAAATTGAATTTTTCCTCGTCAATTAGATTTTGTAATTTACACACTAATGGATTTCAAAAAGACTCTAAATTTTTCACGCAAGAATGGCTAGATCAACCAAGTAACTGTTGTTTTAGGGTGCTGCGACAAGTATTGCTGCAGACCCGTGGTGATAAATGATTGTGGCTTCGTTTTCACAAATAAACAACAATTTTCACAAGTTTTGTAAACTGGGTGGGTCAAACATATCAAGTTTGTTTAGAGGACATGTGTAATTTCCCCCAATTTACAATATTGTCTTTATCAATTCTGTGAATTATTTTTTTAATTCTAAATACTATAGTTAGCTAAATACCTCATGGTTCCTGGAAAGCAAGCTTAGTGCATGTTGTGTAAACAAATACTGCCAGTCGCATTTCGTAGCGTTTCATTAGGCTGCATAAAATCCAAACAGTTTTCAAACACGTTGAAAGATTCTAGCGTTTACGTTTATCAGCTGCATACATCAATTGGTCGCTCAAAAATTAAATGATAACAGGATCCACGTCATATATACGCGCAAGTTTTGTTGAAGGTCTGCTCGGGAAGTCGGTGTCTTAGAGCAAAGCTGCTACTCGGCTTCGATTGAACATGTGTTGCCATTGGTGTACATCGGTAGCATGTCAATATAAAGAGTGCAATCATAATGGCGGCCACAATGACTTTTTTCTCAACTGCAATATTGACTGCAAAAACCACTGCATATCTTGCACTCATAGCATCGAGATGTTTACAAGCGGTTTTGCAGGAACGTTTTATGATCAAATGATGGCTTTCAACCGAAGCAGAAGCTTGGAACTTCACTAAAAACAAATTTTTGAAACTTGTCACTTCAATGAAAGCAGACATTTCATATGCTGGCTTAAATCTGAACACAATTGTTCAGAAAAAAACGCCAGAGAAATACACATTTATTGGTTGATGCTTCAGAAACAAGGGTCATTAAATATTTTAATGTTAAGACTTGATTGTTGTTTGTCCCCCCTGTCAAAGTTCCTGGCTACGCTACGCGCCTGGCTGAGATTGATATAGTTCCAAGCCAATGTTAAGTGGCAGTTTGGCATTACTATATGCATCACTCGAATCCGAAACAAAGCTGCTCTCTTTTGGGCATCACTAACGAAGCCAGCCCCAAATTTTGGTAGAGGTCAAATATTTTGACTTTAAGCGAGCAACAGTATTTTGTTTGGACACCGCCTCTCAAAGCACAAAACAAAAAGATATGCTAGAAATTAGGGGGGCTATGGCCCACTTGGCCCCCCCTGGCTACGCTTATGTTGGGCATAGATTTCAGGCAGAAATGCAGTAAAACATTTAGTGTAAGCGTAAAGTGTTCCGCAGCGCACATCGCCAAACATGAAAGTGAGGAAGAAATCAAACTATGTACAGGCGTTCGAGATAAAAGAACAAGCATCTACTAAGAAGGCAGTCAGATCTGACGTCACAGGCTGATTAAAGTAAAAACAGTTAGATGGTGAGATGGTGAAAATCAGAAAAAAAGATACTTTTCAAATTTATATTTAAAAATCTTTATAAAATTCCTGAACAATGCCAACATCTTATCCCAGGTTTGCAAGAGTACGAGTGAAATCACGAAAGAAAATCATTATCACTAACAATACGGTCAAACACGCTAATTCATTTCCTACTCTACGTGGTAAGTGCAATGTGATGCCTTGAAAAAGTGTTATGGCTACACCGATAGAAGAAACAACGGTCTATTTACAGCGAAACACACGTTTTTGCTTTAATATTTACAAATGAAACACAAGAACAGCTCACGCAACGTAAAAGTAAAAGTAATATTCATATGGCTCAACACGCGGTGGGAATTGCAGACCAGTTTTAGAGTATAATTGTATGAACACCTACCTGGCGGCATGAGTTAGAAACTAGTGACACTGGCAAAGACATTAAATACTGTAATGTCAAAGGACAAATTGTTACACAGTTTTTTGGATTTTCACTGACGTAACGAGCAGGTGCGTCGACAATCAATGTTTGATGATACAACAATAGAATCCGCAAACGCAATCAGCACTCATCAAAACAAGTATCACTCTTTTCTACGAAAAATTAATCTCTTGGACGCAATCTGTGATAAAAAATTACTTAAAACTTCACAGAAATAAAAGAAACGTTATTAAACAACAAAGTAAAGGGGCTTGTTTCAAAGTCACGGCGTTTTCACAAATTTTCGCGAAACACTTGAATCTGTTCAGCAACAAACAAGCGCTTCCAAGCGACCAGCTTTTAAGAAAACAGTCGTGTTTTTGCAGCACTGATCGTAAAATAAAATAAAAGATAACCCTGTCGAAACGAATAAAGATTGATTTAATTTTATCTGCGGTGTAAGCTCCTATAACAATGTGATACGCAAAACAATAAAGCAAACATCATTTGCTTCACAACAGTTTAAGCAAAGAGCAACCGCAGAGAGCGAAGGCTAGAAAGGCAAAAGAAGCAGTGGAGCACTCGGGAGACCGGTGTAATAATCAAAGTTATGCGGCGTCATGGGATGAACAACACTTCAAGATCGGTTCGTTCTGGTCGAGCCGCGAGGAAACTGTGACGCGTGGGAAACACTCAGAGCAAAACAAGTGTCCAAAACAGAGGAAAAACGTGTCCGTTTGTTGTTGATATCCGTAAACTCAAACGGATGCAGTTTGACAAAAAAATATTCGCAGGAACACGAAAAAACACCACGTAGTTAATTGATTTTTCTCTTCCACGCCAGCCATTAAAAACAACTGTAATGAAAGGACGGATTTATTAAAGAAAAACGGATCTTTCGTCAATCAGGCACAAAGTGGGTTTAACACAACAGGACGAAGTGGGATATAGTCTGATAGTCATCAGTTTCAAGTTGCCTATGCTTGTCACTGATGACCAAGCTATCGTTCTTTTAAATGCATGCACTAATCTTTGTGAATTGCGAACAAAATTCGGCGAATTTCTGCATTTTAGACCCAGAGGTTTTACCCAATCTTCTTATCAATATCCAAGTTTAAAAAATGTACGTATTTGCAACACGTATCTCGAAAACTTTGAAATATTCATTTTTTCGTCAATACACAACTCTTTAACAAATGAAGTGAATGCAGCCCGAAGAAGAAAATTGATTTTGTTGCTCGTGTGAGTTAACTATAATTGAACGTGCGGTTGGGACCTAGGGAAGAAATGTGATGTGAAGATATGAGCTTGACTAATAGACGGGCGCCTGGCGTGCTTTTTCACACGTAGCCAACAAGTCGTGGAGTGCTGGGGAAGGACTTCCTCATTCCCATGCATTTCTCCTGATCGATGAACAAGCTGTTGGCTTTCACAGAGAGATCGTGCTCCAGCGAGGCCTTGGTGTGCACCAAGCCTTGCAGCGTATCCTCTGCCTCCCGAAGCCGAGCTTTAAGGGTGTTGATTGTGTTGTCGATTGTTTGGACTTCATCCACCAGCCTGCGGTAAATGCCAAGCGCGTAAATTTCTGCCTCGTTCAAGGGCCAAGAACTGAAAACACGACTTGCCGGCAAGCATTGGTAACGACGACGTAAAGGAAGAAGTAATCAAGCTGCAAACAAATACTGATCCACTCACGGGATCAACCTGCCCTACTTTTGTTTGCTGTCGATAACAGAACTTCATGAATATTCCAATGCCAAGCAGTTTTTTATACTTGCAATTTAGTTCGTGTAACGCGAAGTTTCTTTCGCTTTACCTGAGCTGTGACGGGTCTCGACACAGTTCAACGTTCGGCCTCCGGGTCCTTTCATCCAGCCTTGTCTGGGCCACCCTCATCGGCGCGTCTTTCTCGGCTATGGCGCGTCGGATGTGGCTGATTGTCTGTTCGGTCGAGAACATCTCCTGCAGAGTCTGGCGAACGGCAAACGCATCGTCAGAAGCAAAGAAATGAAAAACGGAAGTCACGCATTGATAAACAACAAACAACTACGCAAGGGAGAAGTAGGAGCTGAATTTGCTGCTGGAAGTGCTTGGTTAGTTTATTACCTAGTTTGATTTTAGGTCTATTTGTTTTTAGTGAAAAGTTCATATGAATCAAACGTAACAGCTTTCTATACTGTAGCGAACATGTCCCGTGTACGTTACATTTTTCGCTTTAGGCCTACGCTAACAACTAATCTTAGTTGTTTGATGTACATTAGAAGCGTGAATCAGCCAGATCAAAATAAGTGAAAATACTGTTAAAAGTGTCAACAAAAATAACGTCAGTTTTGGAAAAAAATAAACGTAATTATTACGCAAAACAATTCATCTTTCAGCAGATGATTTTTTCAGCAGGAATCTGAGAAGGGTCTGACTTACCTTTGCCAGGTGCATTTGCAGTTTGTTCTTTGCGTCCACTGTCTCAGCCACGCGGTTTGTAAACGAGACGTTGACGCTGTTAAACTGCGTCCACATCTCATTGCTGCAACAAAGTCAGGTTTCATTTTAAATGATTTTGAGTACAGTCACTTTGTTTAGTACACCCAAGCTTCAGAGCAAGCATATCTCGTTAAATGAAGCGGTTATTTAAATCATAGTATGTTGGCTTTGGCGAAGACGAAAAACAACTGGGCATTATCTGCTAATTAGCATTAGTGTTGCTGAGGATGTTTTCTGAGGTCAGACGACAAGTTTTAAATTCTTGCAAAGCCTTGAACGCAAAATGCTTTTAATTGATAACGTATGATTATGTTTGCATACATTTTACCACCAGTCATTGGCAACAACTGCTTACCAGCGTTTCCTGCACAACATTCACACGTTGCAAAGTCAAATTAACAGCCAATAGAACGTTGTCAAAGAATGTCATTAAGACACACGTTACGTCCAGCACCAGAAAGAAAGACAAGCAGTAAGCATAACACCTATCTCTCATAAATGAAACGTAGTTCACCTGGTAATATTCAACAGGTTTTCAATATCATCTCGAAGCTTTGCCGAGGCTGCACGTTCGCTTTGCGAGCGCAGCAAATTGTCGTCGGAAAATTTCGCCCATGTTTCGGGAACTGAGACACTGAAGAAAGTCACAAATATCGTGTAAACATTTGTTCCGCAATATTCGTTTTGATCAGACTATACGCTATCATGTGCACAGGCAAATTAAGCATAATAAAGCTTTACGAGTGCATTGCAGTCATTTAAAAATATTCTCCGTAAAATTGGCATTGCAAAGTTTTCCTATCGCACTTTCTCTTAGTGCACACAAACAGGATGAAGAAAGCTGCAAGGTTTAAATGTTTGGAAATGAAAACTGTCTTATCTCAAAGCGTTGCGCAGCTCTCAAACCAGCAGTGACTAACCAGTACCGTGACTTACATACTCAATACCAGATCATCTTCCGTAAAGTTCTATTGGAAAGTTTGGAAAACGTAGCTTTTTTCAATCACGACTGTTTCGAAGTAGTTGTCGGTCCGTATAGCACCGTTTTCTCTCTCACTGGATCTCTTCCTCTCTCTATCTACCTCAGTCTCTCTGATTGAGCTTACATTGTGATAAATAGATTGTTGCGAGGCTCCATGTTTTTATCGACATTTACCCATTTTCAGTGTACCCTTGCATGTTAGCATTGCTTGCTGATAATTGCTGTATATTGTTTGATATAGAACATCAACGGATCGTAATATAAGTAGTAAAACACAAGAGCGCAGCAGTCCATATTTAGGCTGACAAGACACACAACAGCAACGGGTTTGAAAAAGTTCAAAAGCATTAATTGCTATGTAGATGAAACAAACAGCCTCATTGTGGCTGTAGCAATGTGCAGAAATGGACACCTGGTTTGATATCAGACGCAAGAAACACCACTCTGTATTCAAGTTGTGTACTCGCAGCCCTTAAGTTACGGAAGTATACTATTACTGAAACTGTATTTAACAGTGCCGGCTAAGTGGTATACAGTTGTTTGAACACGTGCCACCGAAGCTGGCAGGTTTTGTTCAATTCCCGGCGCGTCACAACGTACTCTAGACTTGAAAAATGCTACTAGTACTGAAAAATGCAAGCGGGGATATGGGCGCCGCAGACCACTCGTGACACTCTGAAAGGAGTGGAAACTCGAGTATAAACGAAACTGAAGTTATCACTATGTTCACATTAATTTCGTGTGAGCCATTATGCAGGCATGCATCGCTTAGATGTAGGGCTTTGTTAATTTGGCAAAAATAAAGCGTACCTTTGCGGAGAGAACAGTGTCAAACCATCAATCAGCTTTCCTATGCTTATTGACTTTAGTTACGAATCGCATTTTGTAAAAGCAATGCCACGTAGCGCCCAAACTAAGCTGCTAATGCAGACTGGGCTGTAGCCAACAAAGAAGAAAGAAGGTGCCCTCTAACTTTTGCAACATAAGTTTTTGTAGACTATAGGTACAGCTCCTCAGGAGATCTGCAGCCTAAATGACTCCCGCTACTTCGCAGCCTCCCACTCCCCCCTGCGTTTTATAAAATGGCATACTTGGAAGTCATCGCAGCGCTACTTTAGAATAATCGTGATGGCGTTATTCATGCGTGTGCACTTTATGCTTGTGTTTCATCAAAGTACATCTATTAGCGCCATCAAGTGTACTTTTCTACTACCGTCGCACATACGAGTATATCCTCGTGTTCTTTCATGTATTTACGTGTTCCTTGCTACTGCGATGCTAGTGCGTTGCGTGTGGGAGTGAAGACGTTATTACAATTACCCCCATTCGTGAGCAGTCACAGCGAAAGTTCATGATTTTCATTGTTAAAATCAGTAAATTTTGTCAATCAACTGTATGTCTAAAAATATGATAGAAGAAAACTGTTTTATTTTACGGTTGTCTGTTCATGAAATTTCCTGCCAACATTGTAGATATATAGACACGGTTAGATTACTTCAACTCTACCGAATAACATATTGTTTTTTACCAAACCACCTTTAACTGCAATCTTGAATGTATACCAAGAATAGCTTTCACGTCTACAAATATGTTATCAGGTAACAAGTATTGTGTTAATGATAAATCCCTGCTGAAATTACATATACATATTGCTAAACTTACAGTAAGACATGGGTGTGGGCTGCGAGCAAGCAAAAAAGCTTTGAAGTCATTTAGCGCATATACTTTACTCAACTTCTCTACTGATCAGAAAAAGACGAAATATCTATTCTGACAAGCTCGTTGTGTCTGATTCTTGGCCGGAAAAGTATTCCTTTTGACAGATACCTACTGTCATGTCTTTGTTTTCTAAAACCAACAATAAAGTGCCCACGTCATTAAACGGCAGCAACACAACGTACGTCGCATCCACTCTGTCAACTCCGCGATGGAAGGCGATTCCGTCGGAAGTGTTCCGGATTCCGTGACACCTTCCGTCGATGCGCAAGGCAGAAAACTTGTCGCTGTGATCACGTTCCAGTTCGTGCTGAGCGGCCCGATTATTTCTGAAACACGCATCATGCATAGGTCACGTCTAGGGCATCCGCAAGTTTAATGTGTAACAGAAACTATAAGGTTGTTATTCAATCTTTTAGCTGGCAAGTGCAAAATGCAACGTTCGAATTTTAGAGACATGTTTTAATCCATGACTTGAAAATAAGAAAAGGGGAACAGGGAGGTCGCACATGCAACAATTGTGTCCTTCCTTCTTGTACTTAAGCAACACAACAACTTTTTCCAAGATTCGCACCTGGTTGTGAACAGGGAAACGCAAACACATTAGCTGTCCTTGCATGCCCCACCGTGACCTCGACGGCTTACAAACCAGCCTCATTGCCAGCAAAGTGGCAGTGCGAGGACGAATGAAATATAGGTTGAGACCTTTGGAACGCTTACATTGTCGGTCAGCATATGTGAGGTCGGATCGCAAAGGCTGCCGTCCGTTTAAAGGGACACTGAATAATACAACAAGCAGGTATACCATTGTCAAGTCATCATTGTGGCGATGCGCTATTCCTCCGTCCGACACGCATAGCATTGTTCGTGTCGACAATGCGATTCACCGTGCCTCGGTTTACATAAAGGCCTCTCGAACGTGATCAAGTGCCGCGGATGAATACTTACAAGTCGTTGTCGAGGACGAGGTGCTGTGTTACTACGACAACCCAAAGAGAGAATGGTAGATCGATTATAGGTTCCCGAAGCGACCTCTGCGCCAGAAAGGTTGTGTAAATTGGTTGAGGGAGGTCGACCATAATTTCCAGTCCCTATTCACACGTGGCCTCGGATGATGATGATATCATTCACGCAAAATCTTCGGCTTATTACTTCCATTATTTAGGGCGCAGGCTGAAAGCTTTGCTATCCTAACACTGGCACGGAAAATCGCAAGAGATTTTTTTCGCTTTTATGCAGGACAACAATTTCTTAGATAAACAAGAAGAGCGCTGAAAAAATCAAAAATTTATTTCTGTATTTTCATTTAAAGTATACATTATCAGCTCGAAAGAAACGCTTTGCTATTTTTGTTTTTGCCCACAGGTGTATAAAACGATCTCTATTCGAATAATTTTATGCAGCTTCCACATTTCTAACACGATGTTATTCATATTTCAGGTTCACACTGACCTTCCTGCTGGCAAGTCCAATCATCATTTGATAGATGACGCATTCATGTAACTTTGCGAAAAAGTTTATGTCAACCTTTATAGCTTTGTGTTACGCGCTGATACAGCTTCAATTTGGCAAATTGGAACCGAGTGCAGTAAGCGTATGACAAACTTGCCGTAAGTCTTATTATATTTAAACACGAGGATGATAGGTATGTTTCGAAGCTAAAACGAAAGTGTTGCCGCGTCTACTTTCATTTATAAGACTACACATTTTCCCCCAAAGTAAATAGTGAGCAGATAGAATGACAGCCTGGCGGCATGTGGCTTTTCTTTCGGATCAGCAACGGAGCATGCAGATCAATATCTGTTTAATTAGAGATGAAGTCGAGAACTGCGATTTAGCCTAAATGGCTGTGCCAGTTTGCAAAGAAATCTCAGACATTGTCATCCAAAGCTGAAGTGTTTCAAGCCTTCGTTTCCCTCGAATGCTGGTGTGGACACAAGGCTTAAGGCGAATAAACGTGCAGAGGCAAACATTGCAGCACATCAATCACAACCATGGCTTTTTGATTGTTTCTGGAATGCAGTTATTCTGAAGTTTTGTAGAATTAATGTCTCTTCGGGTTCTCATTAGTAAGGCGTCGATCACGTATTTTACACAAAATGTTTCATGACTTTGGAATTTTTTATGGAAAAAGTTTGCACTGTTACATCATAGTTATGGTGTGAAACCCATGGTTACCAGCGAAGCAGTTTCGCGCAGTGTCTCAGCATTCCATGAATGTGCAACTGACGCGGCGTATACAGCATACAAGCTCACACTTACGATAACTGATGAGCAGCTTTGTCGATGTGACGTCGCATCCGCTCTTGGCACGACTTGATGACGTCAACTTCCTGTAAAAAGTTTCACAAACAAGCGTTTCAAAATAACTCTTTAGCGGCAAGTGAACAGGATATTTATGTTTAACCTCATTTAACATACTGTGTATTGGTGACGAGCTGTAAAAACGTACACAAAAACAACGCAAAATTTTGCGGATCAACACGAATTCGGAAAGATTAGAGCATACGTTTGGAAATGAATTTGCCTGGAGCTAAAATTTTGATTTGAAAAAAATTTTGCATAGAACACTCTTTTCGAGAAACGATTTTGCCATGTATGCATGATCGCAACCTTGATTACCCCACTGATGATACTTCTGCCTGTGCCTACACCAACATGTTGTAAAGTCACTTTGAATCAGACTCTTTGTTTCTAGGCTCGTTTTTTTTCTGCTCAGTGGTAATTAAAAAAGTTCCATTTTGAGGGCGCTTTCATATTCATTGTCGATTTGGTCGATTTTTCACCCTACTTGAGTTTTGAGACTGAACTTCCAACTGAAATAGACACTCTTGAAACTTCCCTGCTAATTAAGTTTAATATCAACAGCCTGGATAATTGAGTTTTTGAACTCTCAAATCAATTAACGACTGCAGCAACTCTTATTTGCCAAATTTGTGCCACGCCAGCTTTTGATTAGCTCAAATTCACGGGAGAGCGAACAACAATATCAAAATCTGGGCACGTCAAGATGCAGCTATCGGTTCTGTGTCTATAGGCTGGATACAATGCCTTCCTTCCAACTGACTTGTACAACTTTTATTATGAGCAACGTATTGCAACAATTCTAACTACGCGGTGCTTTGATAAAGGGACATGCCGCAGTTGACTGATGCGTTCTCGACATCTGCCAAAATTCTAAACCGGGTTTATGTTTCACTAAAGAGCTATTGAAACCGATGCCTGCACAAAAAAGCTTTTCGAAATGCGCAAAGACAAACTTCCTTGCCAAACCACAGCATCAAGGTCTGTGGCATCATTTCAAACGTTCGCGACGTTTTGTCCATTTCGGATACAGTAGAAAAGCGAGTGTATAGAAGACACCGAAGTGCATCAGCTTCTGTTGCCTATATCTTTGCACTCACTTTCTTTCTTATTTGTGTTTTCAGAATTTTGAAAGATGTAGTAGAGAAGCAAATAAAGTAAATGCTGTTACAAAGATACTTGCAAAACAGTTTTCTTTTTTACTTTGACCGCTTGTGATAGTTTGCGCGATGTTATGTTTTGCAGTATATTTTGAACTCAACAATGAATCCTATTGATTTAGTTTAGATACAAGCAAGGAGAAATATATCTTGTTCTTCGAAATGCTTAATAGCGTATCCACTTACGTTCAAACTATGTTACACGTTAGAGCAGGCCCGCAACCGGGGGAGGGGCAACCGGTCAATTCCTCCCCCCGAAATTTTCAAAAAGATGTTTAGCTGTAAGGTACAACAACGAGTTGCAAACATTTTGCCCCCCAAAATACCGGTTGGTTGCGGCCCTGCGCTGCAGTAGTTGGATTTTTGCATAAAATGGCGCGACGAGTTTGAGGACATGAAACACTGAAGAAAAGGAGTACAATGCATCGGGTGAGCTATAACTACTTCTGTGTCACGCTGCATTTCAAATCTAATTTCTGTATTTTTTGCCAGTTGCAAAGTTTTTTTCCATATGATTCACAGCAGCTAGTTTGTGGAAAAAAATAGTCAAACAATCAGTCAGTACTACAACCATGTAACCTGTAAAGCGATTCAAATCAGATTAACATGTCTTCAGCGTGACACATGAGGTAATAAAAGCTGAGCACCAATTAGCAGTCAATTACATCGTCACACAAACAAACTGCTTTCGCTTCACTTTGTTGAAGCACCAACACTCGTGAACCGATTGTGGGAGGTGCGCTTAGTTTTCAACCTGGGGGGCCGACGCTGAGGTATCCCACGACTTTAGCCTACTCTGAGGATTGTACCGGAGCTTAAAATTTTATCTTTAGCTTTACATTGGCCATTGGAACTATTTCGTTTTCGCACAAAACCATTTTAAACGTCTTTAACCAAGTCCACAACGAAATGTATGACAAAAAAGCGATCGTTAAAATTTGAATGGAGTGAGGCCAATAACAGAATTAACTTAATTGGAGCCAGGAGGAGCATTTTTGACAATTCCATGTCGGTGGAAGTAGATGTGGTGCATTCTTCTGGGTTTTACCTGTTGTTTCGCAAAATTTATCAACAAATCTCTTTCTGTCAGGCTGTGGGTCCGACATAAAATGCTAGCTGGAAATGTTTGCTTTTCCAACTAATGAAACAAAGCACTGGCTTCGGTTTGCAATTTGTCTAGTTGTGCTCTGGGATTCCACCAATCAAAGAAAATGCCGAAGGACACGAAAGGTCTGCTACACGCGACGAAGCCTTTTGTCATTCGTTTTCAAGTGCTTGTTTCAGTAATTCCACCAGGCGTGAGCCTGCTGTCCTTCGCTTTCTCTCGAAACTTTGGAGGCCAGGACCGAGCCAAGCGTAAATGCACAAGTGTACCGTGAAGTGGAAGTGAAGTTCGCTTGCCCGACACCTGCTGCGAGCGATTGTAAAAGCGAATAAAATGAGTCATAAACAAACGTTTTGCATTCATTGCGGCAGTGCGCTTCGCAGTATACTTGCGGTCGTAAAATAATACCAAGAAGCGGAACGAATATCGTGGCAGCAAGTTGGTACAAACGATTCAAAATCAGCGGATTGACGCCAATTTGCAGCAAAACGCCTTTGTCTAAATTTTTAAATGAAAAGGCCGCGAGGTTCGAAAAAACCTAAAGAAAAATATCTTTTGCTGCACCAATATAAAGAAAAAATATCGGTTTTAAAATAACTTTAATCTCGTTGCAAATTCACTCCCTTCTGTTCTATCTCGCGAAATCTGTTATTTGAAGGACTAAATTTGCGAAAATAGGGCGTAGATTTTTAATAAGCAGAAGTATGAATCTTAATATAATTAATTGCTTTTACGAAAAAAATAATTTCGTTTTAACAAACTTTGCAAACACAACTGCACCAGCTCTTTCATGACCGACTTCACCTTTTTTGTATTGTTAAAACATGTGAATAAATTTCACGAAATGGTGCGATGAAGTACGCCGTAGTGGCAGTGGGTGTGGTTTATTTGCCCAGCATCGAAGTTGGTGAAAAGATTGACGGTAACTCGCCCCATCGCATCCCGCGCTTTGAAACAACATTTGGGAGAAAAGTGTTTGTGACTTTATAGATTTACAGAGTTGATAATGTTTTCACAGATTGATTTTCCATCCGATATATACTTGCAAGAAACAAAACTCATTATGTCTCTATTAAAACGATTCCAGGCATTTTGATTTCATTAGATTGTACAGAACATCGAAACAAGTCAGACTGAATGAGCGTTTCTCGTTCAAGTCACCTTATTTTCGGAAAGTGTTCGTTGAAAGCTGAGGCTGAGATGTTAAAACTGTGCAGGGGTCAGACGCACTTTCTGAAACGACTCACACATTGTGCAGCATAGATGGTCTTCGTCAAAACAAATGTCTGGAAATCTTGCGCATGCGAGCCACATGTGGAACTATCTCCTATTGCCCTTACTTGTAACGGGAAAGCAAGACCAAACCAAAACAGAGATTTTCAATGCAAATCGAAACCTGAACGTGGTGAACAACGAGGAGTGCTTTCACTGGCTTATTTTAACGTTTTTCGTTTTGTGGTTTGTGCACCGGGCGAGGGGTTAAGTGACAGGTGACGTAAACCTTTGAGAATAAATGTACTGTACGGATGCAGCGCAGCGTTGGAGTAGCTTTGGGAAGTCATTTCAAAAAATAATCGTGAAATTATTTCGGTTACCGTGGACTCCTCAAACATTCGTTAGGCAGTAACGAAATTTCAACAATCAACGTTTCAAGAATGTCCTGCAACTCACTCTCAGCAAATTTCTTTCGACGTCATCATGAACCAGATCGATGCCTTGCCGCCTTTCCCTGTGGTAAAGACACTCCTGGGCGACCTGGAAGCAAAAAGAATACAAAGCGTTTTCCCTCGCAATGCTCTCAACGACTGTTTTCACTGTTGGTCGGATTGGAGTGAAAAGATGAGTTGATAAAAATAAGAAAACACGCTTCAGAAAGAATCCACTTTTGTGCAAAAAGTTCGGATTGATGACCTGCCTGCTTCTCACACGACTTGGCAAAAGTTACTGGTTTTACTCTATTTCGCTTCAGCGCCTCCTGAAGGAAAGGAATACCACAACAATATTTACCTGCAGTGGTCCTTCTGTTTCAGCGAGAGCCCGCTCCAGTCGCTTTTTCACGTCGATCAGCGCGTTTGTCTCCGCGATTTGGTTTTCGATCTCGTGTTGAATTTCTGACTTCCAGAACGTGATGTCGCTCACCCTCTCGCCCAGGTTCTTGTTGCTCTCTTGCTGGGTGCGAAAGGTCAGCTGGTCCTTGTCCTGGACCAAGCGAGCGGTGTCGGCCCGAAGCCTTTCGGCGCTGTTCCGCCACGACTCCGACGTCTTGTAATTCGTAACGTTGGACTTGAACCAATCGTCGGGTGTGTAGCGAGTGAATAACGCGGTGCGGTTGCTAGCGGATAAGGGGGGAATCTTGTCCAGCGTGGACGGGTAACTTCTGGTGAACTTCCCCAAGCTGGGGTTGACCTGAGCGACTTTGTAATAAGTTCCCGGTCGCCAGGGAAGGCTCAGCGAATGGGTGAGGGCATGCGGGGGTGCATGGCTCTTGTAACTAGCCGTCATGGTGCTTATCGACGGAAGAAAGTTGTGACCTACCGACTTGGGTCGGGTGTACGTGGCAGTGAGAGTTGAGCCGGCCATCTCCATGGTTACTTACTCGACGTTATCACCAGTCTGGTTTAGCTCTAATCTAACACCCAAAAAAGCAGAGCGTGAAAAGTTTGTCAAAGTGTCAGAAAAAGCGCACTCTCATGTCTTTAAGCTTTCCTATTTCGCAAACTCTGTTTCTACCTGACGTATCAAGCAAGACGACTGCTAACCAGATACCCTTCTTTTGAGCCAGCCTTTTCATATAACCGTCGAAAGCCAGGCGAGAGTGAAAACAAAGAAACAGAGCGATCAATATTTCATAATACCGGCTTCGATCTGTTGTACTGAGCAAACAAACGGTTAGTTTGACCTGACGGCAGCATAGTTTCTACGTCTATTGCGCACAAACCAAGCCTTGTGTTTGATCAGAAGACCAATAAAGCGTTATCAGGTGTTTACACGATGGTCGGTCAAAGACAGACACGGCATCCCATCTGGTGTCTAAATACACAAGGAAGAAAATCTTGTTCCAACACGTCAGGAAAAGTAGTGCGAACATCACGCTTTAAGCCCTGGATTTGTTTAACTTTGGTTTTTAAATCCTGTTCTGCTGCTAAGCAACCTCAACATTGCAATTATAAAACAGATGAAGTTGGTGTATGTCTGAAAAAAACTCAGTCTTTTTCAAGGTTTTTATTTAAAAAATTCAACAAGAAGCGGTTTAAAAAATTCAACAGGAAGCTGTTTAAAAAATTCAACAGGAAGCGGTAAACAACTCTCACCACCATGTGAACAGTTTTTAAGCAGCGCTGCTCAGATTCAAGCAAAAATCGGTCCTGATGTCGATCGATTTCTTCACATGATATTCGCTAATGTTATAGAGCTGCCAGGGTAAACGTAGCACGAAAAGCGACGTTTCTAACGGCCGTTACTTCCAGCGATCAGATTGTGCCTGATTTTGTACGATTCGTTTGAAAGTTCAACTCAAACGAAAACTTGAAATGGACTCAGGCGACCAGTATTTTCTCATGCAGTCACTACTGATCCTCCGCAATGCATTTCGCGCACTGACGTCTGCGTCGCTAGTCCTGGGTTGCCTTGGCATCTTTGCTGCTCATGTAATTTGCTAAGGAAATGCTATATAGCAAAGTCTACAGCTTTTCTGTTTTGATTGCCCTGGGCAAACCTGTACTGACTTCCACTCAGCGGAATAGAAAGCTGTTTTGCAGCATACAATGACCGCCAAGGGCGAACTGCTTGTAACATTTCAAACAAGCATCACCGACCCCGTAAAAGATTTGACACGAAATTTCGCGAAAGCGAACCCAAGAGCGCGTTTCTATGAGTTTCACTGCTTCACGGAGAGAAAAGCGAAAATAAACTACAGCTTCAATTTTGACCGAAAAATCAGCTGTCTTTTCAAAATACGATCCTAAATCAATGTTGGATCGAGGCGAAGGGCATCAGCTAAACAATGTTCCGTTATTTTTAACACTCTCCGATTGCTGAACTTGCTCTACCCGTTACTGCTGCTGCAAAAAAACTAAGCAATATTTGGAAAAAGCTGTTTGCTGCTTCGTAACAATAAACGGATGCCAAAACATACGTAACAAAGACAGCTGACAAAGAGACAGCCTGGCCAAATACAAACGCCTAACGCTTTTTCGCCACGAGACCATTTGTCGCATACCAAATCAAATGCTTTCGAGTGAAGCATATTACCGAGCGTGGTTTTACCACCTGATCTGTCTTGTTCTGAAAGGCGAGAAGCCGGTTGCTAATGACGCCCGTATCGAGGCGGCGGAGCTCCGGCGCGTGGTATTTCTTTTTCTTTTTTGCTCTTGGCGCGTGAGAGTTAATTATCAACTCCTCTTGCAAGATCCCAACGCGTAGTGGCCACCAGCGAAACTTTCACGACTGCTGCTGATACTAGCGCTTATAAGTGGCTAGTGAGAGTTGACACGCGCCAGCGTGATCTGTTTCACATTACAAGTATACACTGATTTACGCTTGCCTGTTGCATCCGAAAAGCTTGCTGCATGTATTAATCGCCTTTCCCACGAGTAAGGGGCTTTGGAAAAAAGTAGGGGAATGTCTTTCTGATGGAAAGAAATGGCATCTTACGAAAGTTTATGCCTCGCATCAAACCTGTTTTTAGAAGCAGCCAAGGCATATAGCACAACGTTTTGAAAAAGCTTCAAGTTTACAATGAAATTCATTGTCTTACTTCTCAAAAATGACGCATGCGCCAATAAGGAATTTTTGACATAAAATCCAACTGCCTTACCCACAATTTGATGAAAAATTGCATCTTGGCTAAAGCAGCACGACAGCGACACCAAGATGCCAAACATCCAAATGAGTTTTGTGTTTAAAAAATATCAACAAAAGCTATGGATGCTAAGTCTTGTTTAGATTGGCATGAGACACAGAAAAGAGTGTTGTTCTGGCCAGGTCCGTAGGCAGGTATCAAGGTTTGGAGGGGTAAAATACATTTTAGGGGGCATGATTTTAGTTTTCATTATATGCTTAAAGCACATTTTCCAGGACACAACAAAACTTGGGGGGCAAAATATCGGGGGAGTCACTGCCTCCGAATGAACCCCGTGGCTACGGGCCTGGTTCTGGGTTGAATTGACTGACCTGCCCAGGTACTTTTTCTCTTTATATAAATATAAAATGCAGCTGAATGCCGAATCATCATCAAAACCCGTTCACTCTCAACTCATTGATGACGAAACCACAATACACCAAAAATTGCGTGACACTCATAGTTGCAATTCCACGACTGAACGCTCCGCATTACACAGCTATTCTCAGGGCACGCGATTTAAGTCGATGGCTAAACTCTCCAGTGGTTGGCATGACAACAACCACAAGCGATGCATTGTGCCTGTTTGAAATATCAATTTATGTTTATGGTGACCATAATGACCACAATACCGGTGTTACAAACTGAGATGTTGCCCAAATTTACTTTAGAAGGAACAATAACGTAACAGTCAATTATATAAATGAAATTTTATTAGATATTTCGAAAATTTACTGTTTTGTGTTATTGTTACTAATATGACTTTACAAGACTTCCATATTTCTCTCTGTTTCTATTGTTGCAACCTCTCCGGTGGTGTTGCGTTGATTGTGTGATTCACCACGAACGGGATGTGCGTGAAGAACAACACCATACATATACGTGGCGCGAACAAGCAATAAAAGAGTGATCGTGGCGTGTAAGCTCTGCCGATACTAACATGTGAACGATTGAACGTAACGACTAGCGTACGCGGAGAGTGATCATGGCATGTGAACTCTATTGTTCCTTGCTGCCACAGTGCGAAGCTTTGCGCATATGCCGCTCGGGATTTCCGATCGGAACACTATGTATGCGAAAGCTTAACAAAATTTCAATTTAAGTGGATGTCGAAGTAGAAAATATCCAACAATCTGAAAAATCGAGTAATATCATGAACTTAAAAAGTATTATTTTTTTGCAAAAACGAAATAGAAATTTTCATTGCTCACCCCGTCGTTTTGCACCTGTTTCTTTCAGCAAACTGTGTCTTTCTGCATCACGTGGCCAAAGCAACATCTCAGTTTGGCCAAAGCATCACGTGGCCAAAGCAACATCTCACGAATGGGCATAAGATTTTGTGATTTTTCGTTTAGGCAATTCATTTCAAATCGCGTTTTACCTTTATGATTTGTGCACAGTGTCACTCCTACATCAGCATTCCAAATCTCAAGGCAAATCGAGACCAAAACCTGCGTCTTTCGATACCCAGGCCGAGATTGGCCGGAACTATCGCAAAGGAGACTAAGCAAAGTCTCCAGGTTTCATCAACGATACCAGGTGCTGACGAGTCACCTTCCTGCCGATATTAACCAACCTCCAGATTTCATCACCGATATTAGATTTATATGAAGCAATGAAGGTACTGAATTAAATGCCCAATGTACAGGTTGCGGGATTAATGACCAAATTGTGAAGAGGTTGCTCTTGCCGGACACAAATGGCCATAACGTTTAATTGTCATGGACTGCAAGGTTTCAGATCAAGAGGAAAAGAAAAACCCGGCACAAAAGAAATCCTCTTCGGGTTGCCATAACCTTTTCTGGATCCATGCACACCATTACAAAGACGGTTTATTGATTCTGACCGTGATGCATAGATATTGAAGAATTCATTTTTGGAGATAGTCTTTGTGTGAAAATTTTTCTGCGTCTTCTGCAGGTGTTTTGTTATTCTGCAACAAGAACTGGACAGTGGCAGCAACGTATTCACGAATATTAGCTGTTACTCACCTGCACGTCGGATCGCATTAAGTCCCTGTCCTTTCATATTTTGCATTTTGTAAAAAAGTAAACTTGAGTAACATTTCATTTTTCGTCATGATAAAATAGATTTGCATAGTGTTAGATAAGTGCAACAATACCAGTCGTTTAGAACAGTAGCGGAAACAGACTAGTTTGCTGGGATGGTGCGGCATCTATTTGCGATAAAACCAAACCTTCGCTTACTTCAACCATATTGCGTAAATAACTTACCTTAACGTCCTTAAAGACATTTCTATCAAACGTTGTGTACGTCAAAGCTATGATGGAGCATCTGTGATGTCAGGTAAGTAAAACGGTGTCCATCAGGCGCGATTATTAGCGAACAAGCTTTGGCTGCAGAATACATGCATTGCGTGAGCCATTGCTTAAACCTAACCTTAAACCAGGGGTCTCAAACTCAAATTGCTTCGAGCGCCAAATGAGGGCTTATAAAGTAACCCGAGGGCCGCATTATGACGCTAACGCAACAATGATGGTACCTGAACCTTACAAGAAACAGTTTTCACATCTTATTTCCTGCGAAAGGTATCATGAGTTATAAGCAAATATTTTCTAGCCCTCTATACGTTCGTTTAAAGAGAACTTGTTGAATCACTTGCAGAGCACTTTTACATAGCGGTGAATAAACCAAACGTAAATGCTAATTATTTGGTAATTCCCAAAAAGCATCGCGGGTCGCGCAAAACGCCCTCGCGGGCCGCGAGTTTGAGGCCCCTGCCTTGGATCAAGCGTGGGAACTTGTTCCGATCCGAAAGATGTCCCTCTGCTCTAGAGATGACGCCATAAATTTCTTCAATGACTGACCTGAAAAGTCCAGGACAAGTAAAGTAACCAGACCTCTGAGAGAAATTTCATTCCATCTTTTCACCACATGGTATGCAAAGTTTAGATGTTGTATCGTTGCCGGTTTTGTAATCTAAACTTTCAGTGTTTTTTCATTTGAGTTATTTTTTCATGCAGTCTCCTTTCATTTCCAGTTACACCAGTCATGCCAGTCTCAGACGCATAGCCATGACCCACGTGTCCCCTGTTAATTGAAATAATTTGTTTCAAAACAGCGCATTTTTAGCACAATGGTCCTCATCTAAAATGTCTTAACATGGTTGGCTATGCACGATAACATTAGCAGGAGGCCACTTTCAACCCCGTCTCTCAGGCCCCCAAGCTATTTGAGGAGTAGATTACTAGATGTCCACTGAGCATTTTTTTAGACTTACGCCTCTTCCGAGAAAGAGAAATGGAGATGCTTGTGAGAAAAATTGTTCATCCCGCCCAAGATAATTATCTGGCCACACACTCATGCTTAATCATGTTTTCCTTTTTTTCCTCACATAATTCAGCATTATGCTTGCCGCATCGCCCCCTCTAAGCCAGTGGCGTAACGAGGGGGTGAAAGGGGGGATATCTTCCCCCGGGCGCAGCACTTTGGGGGCGCCAAATTGAGGTCGGAATGTTTCGTACTAATTACGAAATGTCAGCGGATGCTAATAATTACAATTTACAAAATATCGATTGTCATTGCGAAATCTCATCAAGATCACCAAGGTTCGCAAAGCGAGCAGTAATGAACCTTAGTGACGTTTCAAGGCGAACTTTCTGTCTCCAGTAATAAGCGCCCACTTGTGGTTTGACTCACAGCTACGTCACAATGCTTTCAGAAAGCCAGGGTTGTGAACTTTCCGAATTCCCTATCATTTTATATAGTTGCGTCACAATGGGATGGGAATCCAGCGTTCACAGTGCATGCAGAGTGCTTCGTTCTGAGCATGCTTTTAGAGCAGCGATGAAACTTACACAACGTTGTTAATAGGGATGTAGTTAATGATTTGTAGTTAATGACGGTAGTTAATGATTTCCAAGATTCAAAAGTTCCTGACGTCAGTTACGTGACGTCACAATCACAAGGAGTTTTCAGACGGCTCTAGAAACAACTGTAAGCAGGCGATTACAGGGCCCGAGTCAGCTTTCGACGCCCCTTTGTTTCCAACTCCTCATTCTTCGCATCTACTGTATGTTGCCATGAACGGGGTTTGGGGGCGCCAAAATTGAGTTTGCCCCGGGCGCGGGAAACCCCCGGTACACCGCTGCTCTAAGCACCGCCGACGTGTGAGGAGTGTTTCTATTCTCTACTAACACATTTTTCGCAGCTGCCACTCCTCATCGCGTTCTGCAAATCTGAAATACGCAAATACTTAGCTATTTTATTCAAGAACGCTCTGCGATAATCGAAACGTATTTTGCGCTATTTTGCAATGACTGAACAAAATTGAGTGACTTATGTTTTGCTGATCGGTCATATTCATCATAAAATCGTATCCCTGAATTATATTGGAACTTTTGTCCTACATTGTCAGATTGCAATGCCTAAAAATTTTTTAGTAAAAAGGTTTGAAAATTTTTATGATATACAGTAAACCTCAGTTAATGCGGATCTTCGCCAAAACCGGATAAAACTGGTGGTACAAATGATTTCTAATGTTTTTGTTTATAAAAACTTCGATTGATCCAGATTTTTTCATCCGGATCTTCGCCAATTCCAGATAAAATCTGCTGTTTTCACATCTGGTAATACGGATTTTTCTGTGCCTACACGCTGTTGTGCTCTTAAATGCACTGACTTGTCTCTGGGAAATATTCGGCAGCTTTCGACTGCAGCGGCTTTCGATTTCGGCAGCTTTCGATTTGCAGTGGCTTTCTAGGAAATAATCGGCAGCTTTCGATTGCAGTGCCTTTGGGCAGCTTTCGATTGCAGTGCCACGCTTAGTGATATTTCACTAGATCTAATGATTTTTAGACTGACCTAGTGATCTAGTGAATTTTCACTGCAGTCCAGTGATTTTTTGCAAAGTGTGTGTTTGAAGAAGATCGGTTATGTTTTTTCTAACTGTTCAAGTTTCAGTCTTTTTTACTCCGTAAACAATTGATTACGTGAATTGTTATCTGACGATTTGCAACAACGGAACGAACAAGTGTGTCTAATTTGGATTTCGCATCGTTTTCACTTCCATGCTATTTACTGCTGCTTTATTGGCCATGACCGTATATTCATTTCTTTGTAGGAACGCTACAGTGGAAATAATTAATGAAATGTTAGATTGATTGCTCTAAAATACTCCTTGATTGGTGTCGTTTTCAGCTCTTGAGAAAAGCCTGAAGACTGTTAGTATGAGATTTCCAGACTTCAGCTTGATATATTTTAACAAACTTGCAAATGATGTAAAGATTTTTGGTCAATAAAGCAAATAACTAAATCATTTCAAGCAAAGCTACAAAATTCAACGCAAAAATGTTAAATCTAGTAATTTGTTTCAAATCCAGTGAATTTTTTCGTGAATCTAGTGATTTTTGCAGTGAAGCCTGTGGCAGCACTGGTCTATTGATCAGTGTTGAGTGTGCACCTGAGTGTATTGTACTCGGTATAATGTCTGGAGGGCATTGGAATTACCTTCCAAATAGAAGAACTGTTTGTGGACCAGTCGTACAAACCTCTGTGTCTGTTAAAAACCCCAGATTTCTTCGCAGCCAAGTAATCTTAAATTATGAACTTGAGATTGTTCACAACTGCCGGGAACGGGCTATTATTAGTTTGATGTACCATTGCAAATTCATCAATAAATTTGTTTTGCTTCAGAAAAAGTTTGCTGTTGGTTTGTAAATGTGTTCAATTTCAGTGATTTTTCACCGCTATCACAGCACAAGATGACGTCAGGCTAGAAACAACGATCTTCGGTTACACCGACTCTTCACCTCAACCGGATAAAATCGGCGGTCAAATCGAATCCGCGTTTTGGCCAATTTTAGGTTACTTTGCAAAATTACGCTTTTTCATCTAAACTTCATTTACAGAAACAAGACGCCTATCGCCGTTCTTACTGGCTTGAATACCTTTTCACTGCTCACAATTAGCGAAGAATTCACTGACATGCAACTCTTACAGTGTTTATCATGAAGGAACAGTTTCGTTGGGGAAAGTTTCGGGAGGTCTGCGGCCTAAATGTCCCCTGGTCCTTCGCAGCCTCTCATCAACTCCCACGCATTTTATAAATCGGTGTGCTTGCACGTCATCGCAGCAATACATTATAATAGTCGTCAAGGCATTATTCATTCGTATGCCCTTATGCTTGTGTTTCATCAAAGTAAATGTACTGCGCCATCCAGTGTATACTTTTCTACTACCGCCACGTGTGTATGCTCGCATTCTTTCATGTACCTGTGTGTTCCTTGTTACTGCGATGCAAGCCTCACACGTTGCGTGTGAAGACCTTATACACAGTAAACCAGCAGTAAATGAAACTTGCTTTATTTACCCATTTTCAACAGTTAACATCTCTTCCCGTAGATTTATGAGCGAAGCAAATTATTAGCTCCTCCCTTAATGTGGAATTTACCTGCGTAGATACTGGGTTTCACAAAAAACAGCTCACATACCTTCGAATAAGTTGGAATATACTGACGGTGTATGTTGAGTTCCGATTGGCTGCAACTTCCATTTTGTTGCGTGAATGCGGCTCAAATTTTTTTACCGATCTATTCCTGTAGCATTCATACCTGTACCTTCGTCCAGTGTTTTTCAACCATTTTGCTACAACGGAACCTTCCGTAAAAATTTGCTAGTGGAATCCCGGTTGAAAATCACTGCGCTGAGGTGGCTTCACACAGAATCCGCTGACGGCTTACGAACCGGTTTATGGCCAACGGCAGTCTCCACACAGGCTCCTCCGACCGTATTCGGCTGCATTTTCTAGGTTTCGAATGGCTTATTTAAAATGGACAGAGGTGAGCGATCTTGCTTTTCCGTTTCAGACACGTTGTTTCGGTAAGCCTGACACGTTTGACTCACTAGCTTCTCTTCTTTCGAGCGAGCTTTCCTCTCCTCCGACTTCATCTTGAAGTAATTGCTGACCGCTGTGAAGTCGCACCTCCCCAGATCGGTGACGATACCCCTCTCTTCTGACGTCATCACCTGGGCAGGAAAATGCGGTGCGGAAAGAAATAACAAGCAAGACGAAATTACAAAATTTTTTACCTCTGTTACATAATTAACCAATTTTGCCGACCGAATTAGACTAATATTTGTCGAGACAGTTGGTCCAATCTTACCAGTATTCAGTTGCATTACAACATGAATTTTCCGAAGCGGAAATATCTCTACGCCTGAGGATTGGAAAGCATCATCCAAGATTGGCAGTGTAGTGAATGCTGCACAACCATGGGCATTGGAAAGGGGGTAAAGGAGGCATTTCCCCCTGGATTTTGAAATTTCATATTTTGCTATGAACATTTTAGTAGAAGCATGTTTTTCTCTTGGTTTCACAGAGTAAGAAAAATGAAATTTCACCCTTATTGCCCCTCCCCTGGAAAAATCCTTCCGATGCCCACGTGCACAACTTCCCAGCGAGGAACTGGTAGGAGCAGCGCACGAAACGAACCTTCCGCCAATCGCCGAAAAAATTCTTGTTAAAATTTTTCTTCGTCGTATAGTCGTGATCCAACATCTTTGCGTAAAACGTCATCACTTCTTCGGCTTTGGGGTTAAGTTTGAGGATGTTGCCTTCAATAAAATGAAAAGGGGTGTCGGGGTCGGTGAAAACAAACACAATTCACTTTGCACCGCTCGTGAAAAAGTAGCATGGCTTCCGGGTCTTCTTATACTTTTCCCCATTTTTCAATTCCCCCAAAGTCATATTTATGCGCGGAGCTCATTTTACTTGGCGACCTGAAACAAGGAACGACCTGTTGAATAGCAGCGAATAGGAACGCACTCAGATGAAACAGGAATGCCTCGAGCATAACAATGCAGTACATGGTACAAAAAATGTGGAAGTCGCCAAAACAACAAGCTTCACATTCCTTCTACGTTCATTCTCACATACGTCATCAATCATGTGACGTTCTGCGAGAAAAAAACGACGGAAAATATCCTCGGTTGACGAGTTGTTTTTATTCAAACACCCGTCACAAAACAACTAGGAAGTTTGCAACCAGCAACCAGGCCACGGGCGATTTGCCCTCCCAAGACCCAACTTGACAGTTGACGCCAAACCTCGAGTAACACACCAACAGAAAGGAGGGTCTAAACCAGCTATGTCCAACCCAAATGGCTCACTATGTCAAAAATTCTGTGAATATCTTAACCAGGGGCGACATTGAATGACATATTAATGAAGGCCACATACTGAATCACTTACGTTGATCTTAGCAAAATAGATTTAGTTCAAATTAATGTACTGAAATCGTTCGAATCCTAACTGCAATGATAACAGATGTGATAAAGTGACACTGAAGACCACCTGTATCAAAAATGTCAAATTCGACATTATCAAAATAAGGGCAAGTTGTCAGTATATTGGAATACTTTTATTACAGCGAAAACGTAAACTGGGCCGCAAAAAAACTTCGACTGGGTTAGACATAGCAGGTCTAAACACTTGGTGTCGCCTGACGCATTTTCTGCACACCAGCTCAGCAGTTCAACACATTTGCAACTAGGAAGCTTCTAGAAATCAAAAAAATGCCGCACGTTAGTAGCATGGGCGTCCGCAGGGGGGAAACAGGCCTGTGCCCCCCCTCTGGAAATTGGAACTAGGATGCAAAAATTTTGTAGTGAAGTATGCATCATCTCTTCTTACAGTAGCGAAGCCGTTATGAAACTGACTACCACTGAAATATCCCACCCTAACGTTACTAGCTGGACCCGCACCTGCCTCTAAAGTGCGAAACTGCGCAGTACCACCAGACCATTTGCACAGTGAAATCTCATTCTCACGCACTTGCAACCTTCCAGGACATTGGAAAAACACGAGGACAACGAGAGGCTATTTGAATTAAATATATATTTTGTTCGTATTTTGATAAGATTTTGTGCTTATTCCAATAATTCACAAAGTTTGTAATTCATTTCGATCTCTGCTAACTCAGTCTAAAAATATCTTTTCTAACTAAAACAAACATTTTATCAGTGTAAAATTATCTTATAGGGAAAGCACTGTATGTAACTGTTGCCGTAACATTGGACATTTTTGTGCACGTCCATTTGCGATGCATCGCCAACAAACTGAAAAAGATAAGCATATTGTCGACTTTGCCCCCCCCTGGAAAAATTTCTGTGGACGCCCATGGTTAGAAAATTATTTCAAACTCCCGAAATATTTTCTTCCGCGGTAATTTGCGTTGTCATGGCAACTTCGTTTCACAAAATGACATGTCTGTCAATCACAGCGCTAGTTTTTCGGTCATAGACTTTCTCAATGACCAAAAACATTACGTCAATTCAGTCGTAATGTCCGAAAAGGTAGGCTGGTGAATACTGTTACATCGATTTTAATACAATCACGGGATAAATGACTGACACGTCTCAGAAAAAAAAAAAGAACCTGGACCGTCGGGTAATTTTACGGGACTCTCGCACGACTTCAAGTATGGCTCCTCGCCGATCTACTTGCAACATTTGCGTTTGCTGGACGAGGACGTGACTCAATACGAACAACTTGAAGTTTGTCCTGCCACAGAATGGCTGGATCCATCGCGGTAAAATAAGCGAAGCTGCTTCAGCTTCATGTGGTTGCTGCTGGTTCAAAGGTCAAGCACTGTGTGCACAATCAGCAGGAAAACCTACGCAGTTTTAACAGATATTGTACCAAAACCTCATACATATGACGAGAACAAAGACCACTGCGAGCAGTAAACCAGACTGACGGCAGAGATGCTGCTGTACGGGCAACGCAAGAAGTGCAATATAAAAGCAGCCAAGTATCAAATATACCTGTTTTTCTTTTGTGCCATTTTCGGTTTCAGCATGCTTCCGTTTCTTGGCATGCTTTTCGTGTTTGTCTTTTTTCAGTTTCTTTTTCTCTCCAATGAAAGCAAAACACGCACCATTTAGAAGGATGAGGGGTTGTTCGAGACAAGAAAATAAGAGGGGCGGGGCGAAGCTTAGATTTTGGTTGCGTTCACATGCATGGCGTAGGGCTCACGCAGATATTTAAACGCAAAGTAACGTTTTTCATCCCTTGTCTTATCTCCTGGATTTTGATTTGTTGACATGACGACAGTTGTCGAAACCAATCCAGCCCACATTCTGATTGTTTGCAATTATTAATTCCGTCACAATGAGAAAAGTAGATAATTGTTAATATTAGAAACGTTTCCAAATGACAGCCAAACCGCTAGAAACGAGAAACGTAATTACGTAACGCAGGGAACATTACAGGCTGTCACACTAATTCAATTTTTATACATCTAAACCAGTGTTTTTCAACCATTTTGCTGCAGCGGAACCCTTGGCAATGTTGACGTTGCTGCTCATGGAACCCCGGGGCCGGTCTTAGCAAGTGATGACGCCATTGTGCTCAATTGTGCTCAGTCAACCGTGGTACGACCTTTTCATGAAGATGTTTTGTTTAACAGAATAATTATATGAATTTCAAAAAGACGGCCATAAACAGTATGGAACTGTGGTGGACATTAGACGGTGTACCTGTACCGCTATACCAGTACCACTCGTAATTGAGCCGAAAATTGTGCAAAATGGAGATTTGAGCGGATAAGGCAAGTGCAAAGTTACGTCAATCAGACCGAACTAGCAAGAGAATCGAACTTACAAAGCCATTACTTCACTGAAAACGGCTAATATGAATGATTACCTTTCTCATTTTTGTTAACCACAAGCGCTGCTTTATGACGCAATGCATGAAAAGAACCAGGTTTCACAAGAGAGGAACGGACCCAATGTTACCCCAAATCCTATTTATAGTTATTCCTAAATGCTTGGACTTGGAATACAAACAGTTCTTATGAATTAGAAAACGTAATGTACAAAGATTTTAGAACGACCACATCACAAATGTAGAAACATTTATCAAACGCAATATAGAATGCGCATAGTTGATTGATAAAATAGAAGTCTATAGCCGCCCAATACTATGATAAACGGGAACGAGTGTGCTGGATGACATTCGCAGTTTTTAACTTGCTTAGTTAAGCTGCAGGGCAGCTTTAAGTGTCCTTTACGCTCATGAACCTGGACTTTGAAGTATATGTTTTTTTCTCCCTACTAACGCTCGCAAATAGGCAAAACAATGAAATTTGGTTTGGCAACAAATGATAAAAATATATGCATGACCGACAAATAACGCGGAACAATTTTGTGGACAAAGAAAAGAACGAAATTTTAAGTGCGAACACTTCACAAAATTTTGCGCTGGTTTGAATAAGATCTTTGCCTTCCACTGGTTCAATCTCATCTTTTGTCATGTGCTTCAATGTCGTAGAGTTCATTATATTTTGACCAGTGGTGTATCTGGGGTATGGCAGGCATGGCACGTGCCATGGGCGCCACTTTGACGGGGGCGCAAAAATTGTATGGCAAACATTAAACTTTGTGACTTACAGTTTCTGGAACCTCTTGTCTTGCCCCCCATGCGACCATTAAACAGCAAAGCTGCATCACCATAACGCCCTCATGTAATACAGGGCGAGTTGCGCCAGCACCATCAACTAGTGTATCATGACGAAACGGTGATATCATGACGAAACGGACGAAACGGTGATCGATTCTATAGTTTTATTATGACGCAGCCCGTCGTATTCAGATGAGACAGGTTTATTTCTGAAATATATTTATCAGAAGATCATAGCAAACTGTTGGTGTTTATCAAGGCATTGCAAATAGTTTTTTCGGGTTTGAACGAAGTACACCAGTTTGTCTCAACGTCGTAGATAACTTGTCTAACTCAAAGTGACCTTACCTCACAACTACAAACTAAGTAAAAGTACCGTAATAAACATGGTGAAAACATATTGCCATTTTCACCATGTTGTTGTAGGTTGAAATACACCTGAACTGAGAATGAAAACTTGTGAAGAATTGGATTTATCAAAAAATGGCAAGGTCGTTTATTCTCTAAGCCTAGAAGTGCTGGAAGTTCAGTTTGGAAATAGTAAGAGTTTCAAATGAAAAAGGGATTGAGGTGAACATTCATTGCACTGCTCTAAAAAATTATTTCATTGGACATAAAATTAATGTGATGGTTCTGTCACGGTTTAAATTAACATACAGCTGTTGGCATTACGTGGATTCCAGCAGGTACACAAATGTAAGCTAGTAGTTGTAGTTGTAGACGATCATTTGAGCTAAACATCTCCATTAGAGAGCATACGAGAATTGTGCACAACTATAACTTGCGCTACCATATAGAAAAAGAATTGTGCACTTCATGTTAAGATCTCTCATAAACTGATTGTGGTAGGCAGTTGTAGCCATGACATTCAAGACAAAGTATGCTGGCAGTGTCTATTTTGCCTCATGAGGCAACAGCACTGCTGGAGCTCTTTTACCTTTAAACAAATACAATTGTTTGAAATGGTCTTGACAAGTACAGAACACATGACCGTCTCACTTGATAACGACATCTGTAACGGCTTAGTCCAATGTACGAGTGTTGTCATGGTTTCACTGCTGGCAAGCTACGTCAGTGGTTTCTTGTTTGTTTGTGTTAACTGAAGACTAACCTAGATCTAAGTCCTAACTCTAATCCTATACCCTAACCTATGTCTTCTTGTGCGTATCATACTTGTCACGTGACCACTTCAACCAATCGTGTCTGCATAAAGGCAAACTAGCCACTTTTGCCTCACGAGGCAAAATAGACACTACCAAATATTTTTGCGCATGTGCAACTGAATGGGAGGTATCGGATTTCGATTGGATATCGGAGTCAATAATTTTTAATTTTTGGATACGGATTGGATATGGAGTTTATGAAAAAATTTCGAATCCTATCCGATTGCAAAATTTCGATATCCGTACACCACTGTTAACTACCCAATAATTCGGCCTTCAACTTTAAACCATGGTAGAATAATATGAAACTGTTGAAGGGTGCCCAACGAGACAACCTGTTTAACAGGTTTTGCAATTGTCCAATGTTCAGTAAATTCAACTCACATACTAACTTCCTCTTGAAAAAAACTAAAAATCTGAAATTGGGGACAATATAAAAAAATTATCGAACTGATTACGATCACATCACAGTCATGATCATGAGCAAATGCAACTTGAGGTAACTGGTGAAGCATTACTTTACACTTCTGATCTTTTCCATTTGGAGTTTCCATACTTTCTCAATACCTAAGGGACACTTTCGCCAAATTCAATACTTTTTCAAGGTCTTGGAAACCGATTTTGAAATTCAATATTTTTTCAATACTTTCAATACCGCGTGGGAACCATGTATGCAGCAAATTCTTTGTGTAATAAGAGCACCACTGCCAGCTATGAGTAGCGGAAGACATTACAGTATTGCAGAAAATGATATGAAAATTTTTTGAATGCTATACATTAAGACAATGACGCATTTTCATCAGTGATACTCAGTATGATCAAAGTGTTGTCTGATAGAAATGGCACAAGGGTACATTAGACAATGATGGATTAGACAAAAATGTGGGTTCATTTTATATGATTGTTTATACTGGTTGTTTTAGCAGAATGTTGTGTTTGTGTATAATATGTATCAAACTTCCATAACAATTTTTTTAAGAACCTTAAAAACATAATTACCAAACCTATATTAAAAGAAAATACAAGCATAGTACTTAAAAGCACTAGTGTTTCTGTATGCTTTCGAGGAATCAGTCGACTGCCATCTGCTTTCGTATTTTTGCGATGATTCAAACTTGCACATATCTCTATTCAAGTATGTACTTTACACGATGGGTGTAAGCAAGGAATCTATCAGCAAATTTTTAATAGGAAATCGATTTCACGTAAAATTACGCATCCTCAGTCCTGAAAATTGCAAGCGAAGCTTACAGGTGAAAAGTTGAAAGGCTGAAGTAACAGCAGAGAAAAAACAAACTTAAAACTACAATCGAAATTTCGTAATACAAGTTCATAAATCATAACAACTTAACTAACTGACTGACGTTAAGAATACTAGTGGCGACAAAAACTGACTCATGAAATAAGCGTTTACTCAAAATTCTTA